>Ga0190329_1000072_pt1 | contig 27461 bp, 27 predicted proteins | sample 48720423_MG_FD_161655 | JGI IMG/M metagenome (GOLD analysis project Ga0190329, IMG submission 161655) | Hydrothermal vent sediment bacterial communities from Southern Trench, Guaymas Basin, Mexico - 4872-04-2-3_MG | ecosystem: Environmental > Aquatic > Marine > Hydrothermal vents > Sediment ... | reverse complement strand
TGATATAAGCCAAAGTGATGTAGCACATACGGTTGCAATGGCTTCTAATGGGGATATCATAGTTGCTGGAGAGTCGGGAAACAATGATGCCAGGGATTTTTTGGTTCTTAGGCTTGATGAGGACGGCAACTTAAAGTGGCAGAAAACATTTGATAAAAAATATGAGGATAGGGCTTATGCTGTGGCAGTTGTGCCTAATGGGGACATTGTGGTTGCAGGCCAAACAAAAAATGAAGAGGAGGATGTCCATGACGCTTGGGTCATCCGTCTTGACAGCAATGGGAATATAATATGGCAAAAGCTATTTGGAGGATCTGAGGAAGATGGGATTAATTCAATTACAGTTCTTTCCAATGGAGACATTGTACTTGTGGGCTATACTAATAGTTTCGGTGCATCAAACATGGATGCTTGGATTTTGGTGCTGGGCAGTTCAGGAAATGTGAAATGGAACTACAACTACGATGTAGGGAATGATGATTCTGCTAACTCTGTGGATGTTGCACCAAATGGAAATATCGTAGTGGCTGGATGGTCAGGTGATGATATTCTTTTAATGGCAATAAAAATACCTGAACGTCAGTTTGGTCCTATTCTACCAATTACGGGTAATCCTTATATTTTAATGGCTCATACATGGACATCCTGGTTTTTCATGTATCATGACATTTTTGAAGAGCTTTACAGCACTGCAGTGTCTTTGGGCGTTGATAACGAAACTCTGGAGATGGCTCTGGAACTTCATAATAATGCTACGGACTTGATTCTAGATGCTTGGAGATGTGATAGTCTAGAGGAAATCCTCAGAAGGATGCAGCTAGGGGTTATACCGAAGCTCTACAATATCAGGAAAGCATTTCTTATGGAGCTAGAGGCAATAAATATCCTAAAAGGCGCAATAGAAGAGATACAAGCTTCTTGATTTTTTCCTTTTATTAGCCGATACCGCTGGTAGGGCCCTCTTACAAATTGAGTTTTACAGGGATAACGTAAGGTTTGGAAGTTTATATAACGACATTTCTGCTGGTTTTTATTCATTATTGAAGTGTTATGTACCCATGTTTCAAACCTACAGTTGACGAAAAGTTAAAAACCTTTTGGGTTTACAAGAGCCGAAAACATTTAGGGGGACCTAACATGAAGTACGATGTTGTAGTTATCGGTGCGAGCGCTGGAGGGCTCACGGCGACCATCTCCGCTAAGAAGTTCTATCCGAACAGGAGCGTCCTTATCATAAGGAAAGAAAACGTTAATATGGTTCCATGTGGCATCCCGTACATCTTCGGCACACTAAAAAGTGTTGACGATGACATTCTCCCAGTCGAGAAGTTCTTGGAGCCTCTTGGCGTGGACATATTGATGGATGAGGTTACGGAGATCGATCCGAGGGCAAAGCTCGTGAGAACTGCCTCTGGTAAGGAGATTGCTTGGGAGAAGCTTGTCCTTGCGACAGGTTCAAAACCCGCGAAGCCCGACTTCCCGGGCTCGGAGCTGGAGGGAGTTTACACCGTCCCCAAGGACTACGAGTACCTGAAGGTTCTGCACAGGAAGGTGGCGGAATCTGAGAAAATTGTCATAGTTGGTGGCGGCTTCATAGCCCTCGAAGTTGGCGATGAGATACGGAAGCTCGGCAAGGACGTTACGCTAATCGTCAGGAGCAGGTTGCTGAGGAGCTCCTTTGATCCGGAGTTCAGCAAGATGGTTGAGGAGAGACTTAGAGAAGTCGGGATTAATATCGTTTATGGTCAGGTCGAGAGACTTGTTGGAGACGGAAAGGTGGAGAGGGTCAAGCTCGTCGATGGAACCGAGGTTCCGACCGACTTGGTGATACTCTCAACGGGTTACAGGCCAAACGCTGAGCTGGCGGTGAAGGCGGGACTTAAGGTTACCCGCTACGGCATCTGGACGGATGAGTACATGAGAACCTCCCACCCAGACATATTCGCTGTCGGTGACTGTGTCGAGCACAGGGATTTCTTCACAGGCAAGCCGTACGGCCTTATGCTTGCATCAACGGCAACCTTTGAGGCGAGAATAGCCGGCGCGAACCTCTTCAAGCTTCAGATAGTCCGGGAGAACAGGAGGACGATAGGCGTTTACTCTACCAACGTGGCGGGCCTCACCTTGGCTGCGGCCGGGCTCACGGAGAAAGCAGCCAAAAAAGAGGGCTTTGAGGTTATAGTTGGCTATGGAAAAGGCCCTGACAAGCATCCAGCGAAGTTCCCGGACACCTCGATGGTGACAATTAAGTTAATCTTCTCTCGTGATAGGGGAGCAATCCTCGGTGCGCAGATAGCAGGAGGAAAGAGCGTCGGAGAGATGATAAACATCCTCGCCTTGGCGATACAGAAGCGTCTGACCGCGAGTGAGCTCTACACTCTCCAGATAGCGACCCACCCACTCCTGACGGCTTCGCCGGTCGGTTACCAAGTGGTTAAAGCCGCGGAAGATGCCCTAGCAAAGCTGAGGATGGGAAACTGAGGTCTCTTCTTTTTTCACTTTCTTTAGTTTTCCTTAGGTTTGGAGGACTTACAATTTGTCTGCTTTGCTTAATAAGCTCTTGAGAGAACACTTATTTCTAGAAGAGGGTTTTGTGAGGGTTAAAAACGAGTTGTGGTGCGGTGGCCGGGATTTGAACCCGGGCCAGCGGCGTGGCAGGCCGCTGTCCTAGACCAGGCTAGACTACCACCGCACAAGCTCGGTAGATAATCAATTGTGGACGCTTTATAAATTTTTCGCTAGAATATTTTTAAATTCCACCACTTTCTTTGGTCTTTCTTCTGATGTTGGGGTCTCTATCAGCCATTCTTTTCAAGGCCTCTTCAAAGCTCATCCAATCTGGAACTTCTTCATTGAGATAGATCCCTGTTCTTCCAATGGAGTCTCTTCTTGTGAGTATCTTGACTCTCTCTTGCACAAGCTCAATACTCACTCCTAGAACCTTTGCCACTTCGCTTTCTCTTCCCATTACTTCTTTTTCTATATGACCATTTTCAGTGGGTATTATAAGGATTAACTTTTTATTCACTCCTGGAACCCTTGAATTTGCCTGGATCCCCCTAATATCGACCATTCCGCCCCATTTGTAGAATTCAATCTCTCTATCATTCGGATTAATCAAGGGGAAAGTTATCACTGTTTCATCATCAATCTCAATGTGGCCCTTTATCAAATGCCATGGAGTGGCCATCACGATTCTCTTATTTTGAAGAGGTATGTTCTCCAGAGCGTGTTCAATCAGAAAACTTGGTACTTTGTAGGGAATAATAATATCTATATCGCTGTCTTTTCTCACATCTCCTCGAGCAACGCTCCCATAAACATGAGGGTCGAATTGGGCTAGCTTTTTCATAATCTGCAACGCTTTCTCTCTTTTTTCTTTTAGAATTCTCCATTTTTTGAGAGAATAAGCAACTTCCCTCTCATCCCACACTTTAACAACTTTTTCTCTTGGCATGGTTGATGATTTGCGTATCTCCTTTTAAGTCTCACCGATATGTTTTAATAACTTCACAGTGATTGTTGAAAAGGAGGTGTAAAAATGCCGGTGCTTGGTGTTAACATTACCAAAGTTGAAATAGAAAAGCAAGGGGGAGTTGCAGGTAAAGTAGAGATTAATCTTTCACCAAAGGTTGAAGAGGTAAGATTGGGTGAGATAAAGACTCCTTCAGGTAAAGTAAATGGTATCGAGGTTCTTTTCACGTATCAAATAGGTTATAACCCAGAAATTGCTCGAGCATCTGTAAGTGGAGCTGTCTTTTACCTCCCACCACAAAAGGAAAAAATTGATGAAATACTCGATGGCTGGGAGAAAGAAAAAAGGATTCCTCCGGAAATGTTCGCGGAGATAGTAAACTTTATCACAAATGAGATAACTCCATTGATAATGGTTGTTTCAAAGGAAATGAGGATTCCGTATCCTATTCCATTGCCTAGGGTCTCTATAAAGCAACCTTAGGTTTTCTTTTGCCTCTTTCAAAACACTTATAAAGTTGTTATTTTACCATTTTTTGGTGGTCGTGATGAGGGGGGATTTACTTTGCTTTGCCAAGATCAGCTCTTCAGGTTTTTGCGGCTTTAGAGGATAGACCGACTTCTTCTAAGGAGTTAGCCAGAAAAACAAACCTTTCTGAAAGAACTGTTCGATATGCATTGAAAATTCTGAAGGAAAATGGACTTGTTGAAGAGATATTTTTCTTAAGAGATGCCCGAAAGAGAGGGTATAGACGAAAGAAATTCACTCCGGACTAAGGCCTTCCACCTTTTGGAGGCCTTTTTTAATTTCCGGATATCTTGTTTCAAAGACAAGTTCTGCTATTTCAATCGCCTGTGCATAAGCTTCCCTTTTTGCATAGAATTCCATCTGCTCCACGAACTCTAAGTAGTTCTTGCTTTTTTCTTTTGCTGCCAGATACAACATAAGGGCTCTTCTTACATGGTATTTGTATTCTAAACCTACTTCGGCCTCTATCATGAGGCTTTTGTATGTTTTAAGGCCATCTAATAGTTTATCAATGCCAAATAAAGCCTTAGATAGCATCAATAATGCTTCTCCAAGTTCATTTACAAATCTTGCTCTTCTATACTCTTCTACAAGCTGATAGAACATCTTACTTGCATTTAATCCTACTAATTTTACTCGTTTAGCGTTATCAGCTAGTAAGTAGGAGTATTCTGCATTTAGGAGCATTTTAGCTGTAGTATAAAGATCTCCCTTACTGTACCATTCTTTACTGGCCCGTTCATAATTTCTTCCAGCGTCTTCCATTAGCTCCATAAAATGGGAGTCATATCCGAAGACGTCCTTTACAATAAATCCGAGTTTAAAAAAGGTGTCCCCTGCTTTTTGGTATTCTTTTTTACTTACAAAGATTTCAGCCCCCTTTCCAAAAAGATCAAGTAGGATACTAACTGTCTCTTCAATTCCTTTCCTGTAGTGGATTATTTTGTAGTACCTTCGAGCAGTTTCATAAGACATTATGGCCGTTTGAATGTTCTTTTCTTTTAATTTGGTGTCTCCTAAGTTTTTGTACATAGCCCCAAATTCTTTGGCATATTTCTCAAATTTCTCTTTCTCTCCAAGGATCTCAAATACTCTTAGGATATTAGAACAGAACTCATCTAAAAGCTCTAAATTAGGATTCTCTACCTCTACTTCTCGTTCTAAAATATCTAAATAGTGATATGCACTCTTAAGAAGAAAAGGTCTTGCATCCTTTAGGCCTTGGGGGTTAACATTGAGAATTAGGTCTCCAATATATCGGTACATCCTCGCAGCATCTAAAAACCGTTTTTGGAATTCATATTCCCTGGCTGATTTTATTAGAAGATTTATCCCCTTTTTGAACTCTCCTTTAGTTATCATAGTTTTTCCTGCTAATTCCAGCTCTCCAGGACTAGATCTTATTATACCTGTGATCAAAGGGACACCCCCGAAATAGTTTCTGATTTAGCATAATCTTTTCTACCTTAAGATATTTAACAATTTCTCCCATGTACAAATGAATACTTTAATGATTGAAGAATTTCCAACAGTTCATACTTTAATAATTCTGTAACCTGCGGCCTTTTTGAGTCTATTCATCACAGCAAGGCCTAAACCTCTCTCTTCTATCCCTTCGGCCAATATTACATTTACTCCACTCTTATCAAGTTCTCTTAAAGCTTTGAATAAATTACGAGCTATTTCCTCTTCATTTTCACCAATATTGAAGTAAGCATCTGCTTCATAGAAATCTCCTGTTGCCATGACTCCCACACGTATTTTCTGTTTTTTGTAGTCCTTAATGAGTTCTTTGATTTTTTTAGTGACTTGTTCACGCTCACCTTCGATTACTATTACTTGGGCCTCTGGGGCGTAGTGCTTGTATTTCATTCCGGGAGCTTTTGCCAATTTTATGGGCCTTCCCTTAACTGCTGGGTGCACATTAACTTTGCCAATAACCTTTTTTATCTCCTCAAGGGCTAATCCACCGGGTCTCAGGAGCATTGGAGGATGTGTAGTTAAATCTACCACAGTGGATTCTACTCCAATTTTGGTTTCTCCTCCATCTATTATACACTCTATTTTTCCATAGAAGTCATCAACGACATGTTCTGCTAAAGTAGGACTTGGTTTTCCACTAATATTTGCAGAAGGAGCAGCAATCGGTCGATCACTTGACTGTATTAAGGCAAGAGCAATTTCATGGTCTGGCATTCTTATTGCAACAGTTTCCAATCCTCCTGTAGTAACGTATGGTACTTCATCCTTTTTAGGTAACACTAGTGTTAGAGGACCAGGCCAGAATTTCTGGGCCAATATTTCAGCTGTTTCAGGTATCTCTCGTGCGAGTTCATAAATTTGTTCGAAATTGGCTATGTGTACTATAAGCGGGTTATCGGGCGGTCTCCCCTTAGCTTGAAATATCTTTCTTACGGCATCGTCATTGAGAGCATCGGCTCCAAGCCCATACACAGTCTCTGTAGGGAATGCTACCAGCTTAGATTCTTTAATAAATCTCGCAGCTACTTTGATTTTCTTCCAATCTACTTTTTCTCGCATGTTTATTACAATTGTCATTTCTCTCACCTAATACTTCTCTATAACTCTCTTCAATGAGATGTCCGATTCTTTCCCAACTATATTGGTTGCTGATGGTTTTCCCTATTTTTCCCATTTTTAAAGCTTTTTTATTGGACAATAAAATCTCAACTTTTTCTACAAGTTCTTCAAAAGTTTTGAAGGTGTATCCATTTTTGCCTTCTCGGATGAGTTCTTTTATACCTCCAACAGCTCTCCCAATAACAGGCACTCCAAGAGAATTGGCTTCTATAATCACCAGTCCAAAACCCTCTCTTAAGGAGGGGACAACTAGAAGTTTGGTTTTTGATAGGATACCTCCAACATCTTCTTTATACCCTAAGAATTTGACATTTTTTGGGGCTTGTTTTTCAAGATCCGTTCTTAATGGCCCGTTTCCCACAACAAGAAACTTTTCATGAGGAAACCGTTTAGCAAGTTTTATGAATGTTTGGGGATCTTTATATGGTGTTAAGGCACCGATAAAGGTTATATACTCTCTTTTGGCATCTTCTTTTTTTATGGTTTTTATAGAATTGGGGATTACTCTTATCTTTGTTGCTCCCATTGATATTGCTTTTTTCTGGAGATGGTGGCTTACTGCTATTACTAAATCACTTTTTGATAAGCTTTTTTTAACAAAGTACCTTCCAAGAGGTAGGTTCGACATAAAATCAAGGTCACTTCCATGGGCTGTAACAACCACAGGCGCATTTAACTTTTCTTTTGCAAGAATTCCGGCATAACTTGTGGTTCCAACATAGTGGGCATGAATAACATCGAATTTAGTTCTCTTTTGCAGTTTGATTGTTTTGAGTGCCGCCAGAAAAGTAAACAAAATGCCTCTCAAACCAAAGATCTGAGGAACTTTTACTTGATGAACAAATTCTCTTTCAAATTTTCGAGGTTTGATTGGTCCATAAGTCAATATGTGAACTTCATGCTTCTTTCTTAATTCTTTAACTAAGTTATTAGTATGGTTAGCAACACCACCCTTGTGTGGAGGATAATGTCCAATTATCAAAATTTTCATGAATAAAAATATAGAAGAGAAGTAAAAAGCCTTTCTATGGTCTGCCTCTACCCCTTTCACCGGGTAGGTTCATCCCTCTTATCTTTCCCCTTCCCTGTATGAATGCATCCCTGAGCATATTCTTGGCTTGTTCAATGAGCTCCTTGGCTGTGTCATAGTCTCCGCTTTGGATTGCGATTTTTGCACTTTCTACTCTGTTTTTTATTTCAGTTACGTCTATTCCGGCTTTTTCAAGGACTTTGATTTTAACCTCAAGTTTGTGGATTTCTCTTTCAAGTTGGGTGTTTACTCTAGCATGCAAAACGTTCTTCCATTCTTTACCGGCCAGTTTGATTATTGCTTCTGCGTGTGCTTTGGCAGCTATTGCTTGTCCGTAAGCTTTTCCGTAGTTGCCTTCATTGTAACTTTCGTTGGCTATTTGTATTTTCTTTTCTGCGAGTTCTAAAAGCTTTGGTGCAGCGGGAATGCTTAGGTTGTCAAGCATTTCTTTCGCAGTTTCTGTTTTGTTGATCGCAAGTTCTATTGCTTGCCATACCATTTCTGGTGTTACTTCTAAATTCTCTTCAGTAATGTTTCCGTTTCTAACTCTCTCCCTAACGCGCTCTCTTATTTTTTCTGCTGTTTTGTTGTCCATTAACGGACTTTTGATTATTACCACACTTTTTGTTTTTAGCAGTGTTCCAATTATTTCAGTTTGATTGGTCAGATTGTTGTCTACATACAGGATGAACTTTTTCCCATCTACGCCTTTTGCTTGCTTGATGCCTCCAAGATCTCTTCCATGTGCGATAATTATTTTAACGTTTTCAAAGAGCTCTGGGTACTCTTCTAATGCGTGTTTGATGACATCAAGGTTAGTCCCATACCTGTTCCCACCATACCACCTTACATGCGTGATTCCTAGGTCGTTCAAGTCAGTTTCGTAATCTCTTGGAACAGCGTCTGGGCCTCCTATGATTATGACTTTATCTGGAGCGTAGCTCATTATTTCTGCACTTACATTCGTGTCGTAGACTCCCCAGGGTGTCATGACAACTGTTGCATTTAGGACATCAGCGAGATCTTCTGCAAGGGCCGAATCGGCTTCATTATCACTTACTAATACAACTATTGAAAGATTTGTGTCTGCTTGTGAGAGTGGTACTATACTAACTAAAAGCAATATGCCAAACAACCATGCAAACACTTTTTTCACTACCATGGCTTATCACCTCAGTTATAATTAATGAATAACTACTATTTAAGCTTTTTTCATGAAATCGTCTTGTTTAGTTTTTGTTTGTTCACTTATCTCCTCCGAGAAAACTTTTTAGTGTTAAGAAAGTTAAAAAAGGTTTAAAATCGTTTATCTTTGTTCAAATACTTCTTTAAAAAGCTTTTCGGCAAATTGGGAAAGTTTGAGCCCTTCTTGTTTAGCAATTTTTGTAAGGAGTTTTTGAGCATTAGTGCCATATTGGCAGGCCTTTTTCTCCCTGTATGCAACTTCCTTGGGAAGGCCAAATTCAAGAGCAACTTCTCTTAAAATTGCTTTTCTGATTCCGTTGTTGATTTTGTATTCCTTAGGCGCTCTGAGGCCGGTTCTAACTAAGTTAAGGTCCAAGAAAGGAAATCTCCCTTCCACACCATTAAGCATGGCAATCTTATCATCTCTTGCAAGGTTTTTCTCCCCCATCTTAATTAGATCTTTTTCCATAAGTGAGGGGTTAGTGATGTATTTTGCATATCCACCAAAAAGTTCATCGGCCCCTTGGCCACTTAGAAGAATTTTTGTCCCATCTTCAGCTGCAAGTTTTGTTGCAAAATACATTGGGATTCCTATTGCAAGGTTCATGGCATTTGGTTCTTCTACTGCGAACATAACGGGATAAATAGCTTCTTTTACATTCTCTAGATCAAATACATATTCTTTTAGTGTTAAGTCCAGTTGCTCACTAACTTTTCTAGCCCATTCTAAGTCAGGACTTCCCTCAGCCCCTGCAGTGTAAAGTATAACTTCCTTTGAATATTTTTTCGTAAGGAGGGCAATTAAGGAACTATCCAGACCTCCGGAAAATAGTACTCCCACCCTTTTACTACTTCTTAGCTTTGTGGAATAATCTAAACCCTTTTGGATGCCTAGTTTGGCTTGTTCATAATTGAATAATTTTCCTTTTAGTTCTAGAGGACTTAAAAGCTCAAGAGCCTCGATTCTACTTGCAGAAATTTTTATAAGTGTTCCTGGTTTTACAGGAATTGCGATTTCTCCTATTTTCCATAATACTTTCTTTTCAGAGGCAAAAAAACCGTTTGGGGAATAATATAACGGCCTAATCCCTATTGGATCCCTAAAGAGGTAAATATTTTCCTTATCGGAAAATGCAACTGCATAATCACCGTTAAGAGCCATCATTAATTCACTTACAGCTTGAGATATGGGTTTATTCATCTCAATCAAAAACTCTAAGAAACGTAAAATCACCTCAGTATCCACATCACTTTCAAATTCAACTCCCTTACTTTCCAGAAATCCTCTTACCTGTTTGTGATTGTAGACTTCGCCATTATGAACCAGGACAAATTCATTGTAAAAAGGTTGAGTGAAGGATTTCGAGCCAGTCATAGCAAGACGACATTGTAAGAGCCCAATATCCCCATTGGGGATTTCATTCACTTCAGAAAAGTCTTCACTTTTTAATACTCCTCTATTAGTCCAAACCCCAAAGGAATCTCTTCCTCTATGTTGCCCGGATTTTATCATCGTTATTAATTTGGATTTTATATTTTTGTCTCTTCCTCCCGCTATTAGGCACATTTTTCTCACCGGCTTTTTTAAGTAAGAAGAAGCTAAAAACTTTCCTTGTTTTTCCCTGTAAAAGGGTTCACTTTTGCAACTCATGAATGAACAGAAATTTGTTGGGAGTAGGATTTGTTGAATTTGGATTGATTCACAGATATGATAATGTTCATGAGATCTGAGCTCCTCCCCGTCGTGGAGGGCGAGGCTTTCAAAAGAAAATGTAATTTTGAGATCTTTAAATTCATTCTCCTCTTTCAAATCTTTGTGCAAGCTCAATTATTGCTTGACTTGCTTTTGTTTTTGGGTTATATATTACAACTGGTACTCCTTCTAGAGTTGCTTCTCTAACTGTTGAGTCCTCTGGAATAACTCCTAAAAGGGGAAACTCCATTAGATCTTCTGCTACGTCGGGAGAGATGCCATTTTTTTGTGATTCATACCGGTTGAGAATGAATCCCAAAACTTTTTTGCCGGCTTTCTTTAGGATCGCTCCTACTTTCATTGTGTCGCTTATACTGGCTATATCTGGATTTGTTACTAGCACTATTTCTTCCCCGCCAAACATAACACTCAAAGCATCCATTTGCAATCCTGCAGGACAGTCTATGATTACATAGTCAAAATCCTCTTTTATTTTAGGAATGATTTCAGGGAAGTTTCGAGGATCAGCTTTGGCCACGTGTTCCCAGTCAAGGGCTCCAGGAATTAAATATACGAACTCATATCTGGTAGTGTGGATTGCCTCCTTAATCTTTATCTCTCCCATTAAAGCGTCATGAAGAGTCTTGCTTGTGTCCTCTACGCGAAAATATAAGGTTAGATTTGCCATGGTTAAATCTGCATCCACAGCACAGACTTTTTTTCCCAATAGGCCCAAGGCTATGGATAAATTGCCTACTAATGTTGTTTTCCCTGTTCCACCTTTGCCGGAGGCTACTGCAATAATTCTTCCCATGATCCTTCCCCCAATAAAATTCTCCTAAACCTTTATGAACTTTTACCAAAAGGTTATAAACAGAGAGGTTAAGTTGAGGCGCCGTGAGGGGTGAGAAAAATGAAAGTATTTGTTGCTGATACGAGTGTAATAGTGGATGGGAGGCTAACACAGTATTTAGATGGAATTAATGAGAAAGTTAAGGTGGTTATTCCAGAAGCTGTTGTGGCTGAAATAGAACATCAGGCTAATGAGGGGAAGGCTATTGGTCATACTGGATTAGAAGAATTAAAAAAGCTTAGAAATTTAGCTGAAAATGAGAAAATTCTTCTGGAATTTTATGGTGAGAGACCAGACCTCTGGCAAATCAGGAGAGCGAAATCGGGGGAAGTTGATCATATAATAAGAGAAGTAGCCAGAGAACTAAATGCTATTCTCATAACAGGTGATCAAGTACAGAGGGATGTTGCAATAGCGAAGGGTGTTGAGGTAATTTATCTTGAAGCTAAAAAAGAGATAAAGCACCGTCTTGAAGACTTTTTCGATGAGTATACTATGAGTGTCCATCTAAAGGGAGGTATAACGCCCTTGGCCAAAAAAGGAAAACCTGGTCAGTGGAGGCTTGTCCCTATTAGGGATGAGGGACTCGTGGATGAGGAACTTGAGAAAATTGCTGATGATATTGTTGAAAGAGCTAGGAGAGATCCGGAGTCATTTATAGAGCTTGATGAACCAGGGGCAACAGTGGTGCAGTTAAGGAATTACCGTATAGTCATAGCAAAACCTCCATTTGCTGATAGGATAGAAATTACTGCAGTCAGGCCAATAACCAAGCTGAGTATTGAAGATTATGAGCTCCCAGAAAAGCTTTTGGAACGCTTAACCGACAAAGCAGAGGGGATAATAATAGCGGGTGCTCCGGGAGAAGGAAAGACAACTTTTGCGCAGGCTTTAGCCGAATACTACGCTTCTATGGGCAAGATCGTCAAAACCATGGAAAAGCCAAGAGATCTCCAAGTAAGTGAGGAAATAACCCAGTATACTGCACTTGGTGGGAGAATGGAAAAAACAGGGGACGTACTCCTCCTTGTAAGGCCAGATTATACGATATTCGATGAGATGAGAAAGACAAGCGACTTTAAGATTTATGCTGATCTAAGGCTGGCTGGAGTAGGAATGGTAGGTGTTGTACATGCTACAAAGCCTATAGATGCTGTCCAAAGGTTCATTGGGAGAGTAGAGCTTGGAATGATCCCACAAATAGTTGATACAGTGATATTCATCAGGGCTGGAAATGTAGATAAAGTTCTTACTTTGGAGTATAAGGTTAAAGTCCCCACGGGAATGACAGAGGAAGATTTGGCAAGACCGGTGATTGAAGTCAGAGATTTCATGACTGATGAGCTTGAATATGAGATATACACTTATGGCGAAGAAATAAGTGTTGTTCCAGTTAAGAAAAAAGAAAAACCGCCTGCAATGAAATTAGCTGAAAAGCGGCTTAAACAAGAAATCAAAAAATTCCTTCCAGATGTTTATGCAGAGGTAGAACTTGCAAGCCCGCATAAAGCTATAATATATGCAGATGAATTTGATATCCCAACAATTATCGGTAAAAAAGGAAAGAGAATAACAGAGATAGAGAAGAAGCTTGGTATAAGCATTGATGTCAGAAGTTTCGATGAAAAAATGGCTGAAATGCCAACAGAGAAAATATCGGTTGAAATAGAAGAAAAGAAAAAGCAAATAGTGCTTGCGGTCTCACCAGATTTTGCAAAGAAGCCTCTTAAGTTCTTTGCAGGTGAACAGTACATCTTTACTGCAACACCATCTAGAAAGGGTTTAGTTAAGGTTAATAAGAATACTCCTATTGGTAGGGAACTTAGAAGGGTTTTAGAAGCCGGGATAGAGATTTGGGCCTCTCCTTGACTTCTTTTTGGCTCAGTTGCGAGGGTAGTCATCATTCTTCAGCTAGCGAAATTATCCTCATCGCCCGAAATTTTTATATCTTTATACTTTAAGTGCCTTTTGATGAAGCTTATACTTGCATCTCAAAGTCCAAGAAGAAGGGAGATTCTTGGAAGGTTCTTCCGAGACTTTGATGTAATCCCAAGTCAGATTAGTGAAGAATCTAATGTCCAAGATTCTATAGCGCATATAATCGAAGTTGCGAGAAAGAAAGCTTGGGATGTCTATAAAGAACATGATGGTACTGTTATAGGAGCCGATACAGTAGTAACGCTCGATGACAAAATATTGGGTAAACCAAAAAGCCCGGAAGAAGCTAAACAAATGCTTGAGCTTCTCAGTGGGAAAGTCCACGAAGTAATAACAGGGTATTGTATAATACACGAAGGAAAGGAAATCTTAGGATATGAAATTACCAAAGTAAAGTTCAGGGAACTTGATAAGGATGAAATAGAGTGGTATATCTCTACGGGGGAACCTCTCGACAAAGCTGGTGCTTATGGAATTCAAGGCAAAGGTGGGGTTTTAGTCGAGTGGATAAAAGGGGACTACTATAATGTCATTGGATTTCCAATGAAGATAATTGTGGAGCTTAAGAAGCTTGGGTTTAGGTTTTCATAAAAGTTCAGAAAACAGTAAGTCCTCCTTTTTGCCTCCGGCCTTTTTAAAGGCCTTTAGGCTCCAGTTGATGTTTCCGACATCTTTAGGTTGATGGGCATCGCTTCCAAAAACGAGTTTTACTCCTCTCTTTATGCAGAGCTTTATAAAATCTAACTCGGGAACTCTATAACGTGCGCTTATCTCAAAACCCTTCCCATACTCTTCAGCAAGGTTAACTATTTCTTTGTAATCTTCTATCGAAGGATACCCAATATATGGGAAAACATTTCCAAAGTGGCCGATTATATCAACATTTTCATCTTGGATAGCTGTCTTCACAAGCTCTAGGTATTTATAATGACTCCCGAGATTAAAATACATATGGACTGAGGCTATCACATAGTCGAGCCTTTTCCGCATGTCATCAGTGATATCCACGCCTTCTGGAAGGATGTTAGCCTCTATACCTGCCAGCACAATTGTTTCACTCTCCTTTTTGGCTCGGTTTATTAAGGAGAGGTATGAATTCAAAACATGAGGAGTAAAAAAGTGGATATGGTCACTTATACCTATTATTCTTAGGCCTTTTCTCTCTGCCTCGGCAATGTTGTCCCTTATATATCCAATTCCGTCGGAGAATCTGGTATGTGTGTGAAGATCCATCATTTTAACTCCCAGTGTATTGGTTTTTAAGAATTTAAAAGTCTTGCACTGTATGGATAAAATATCCAATGTAAACCTTGACATTTTCTTTATTTCAAACTCTTGTCCCTTAAGGGGATGCGAGAATCCTAAATCCAACTCTCCAGCAGAGGAGTGATACTCTTTTAAAGCTTAAAAATTATACAATATTATAGAATGAAGCGCGCAGTAACAGTAAAACTCCAGCCCTCAAAAGCCCAAGAAAAAGCACTCCTAGAGCTAACCCAAGCTACAGCAATAATCTGGAACAAAATCAACTACGAGAGGCTGAAGCAGTTCAAAAAGTTTGGAAAAATAGACTTTGCAACAACAGAAAAAGAAGCCTACCACACTTTCAAGGGCTGGATTGGCGGCTCAACAGTACAGCAACTAGCGAAGAAGAACGCTGAAGCCTGGGGCAGCTTCTTCAGTCTGAACAAGAAGAAAAAGGCTGGGGAGCTTCCAGAGTGGTTCAAGCCACAACCACCAAAATTCATCAAGGAAGAGAACAGGAGAAAGTTCTTCATAATTCCACTTAGAAACGACCAGTACAGGATTAATGGAAACGTTATTGAATTGAGGCGACTCGGAAAGTTTGGGAGACTAAAAATCCAGTTCAAGGGCAGAATACACTTGAAAGGAAAACAAGGGAGGCTGGAGGTTATCTACGATGAAGCCAAACGGAAATGGTATGCTCATATTAGCCTTACTGTTGAGGAAAAGCTTGAGGGCGAGGATTGGGTTAAAATTCCGAGAAAACCAAAAGGAAACCTCACTGCCGGGATTGACCTGGGAGTAAACAACCTAATGACCGTTTACGTGGAGAATGGTGAAAGTTTTCTCGTGAATGGAAGACCACTAAAGTCGATAGCATTCTACTGGCGGGGAGGGTTGCCGAATATCAATCCAAACTCAACAAGAGTGGAGCCAAAAGAAGTAGAAAATTGAAGAGGATGCATGAGAGGGCTAAACTCCAGGCGAGGCACTACATTAACACTGCCGTGAGACAAACCGTTAGAAGGCTCTACGAATTGGGAGTTTCAAGAATTGTTGTTGGTTATCCAAGGGAAATTGCAAGGGCTCCTAACAGGGGCAAAAAGCAGGATTTCCTCCTCTCTCACGTGTGGAGGTTTAATTATGTTATAAAGCGTTTGAAGGAAGTTGCTGAAGAGTATGGTATTAGAGTTGTTGTGGTTAATGAGGTTTTCACTTCTCAAACTTGCCCTCTCTGTGGCCAACGTCACGCTAATGGGAGGATCTTTAGGGGTTTATTTAAGTGCCGCAGGGAGGGTGTTGTGATGAATGCTGACTTGGTTGGAGCATTTAACATTCTGAGGAAGGTTGTGAAAAAGATAACCCCGAGCCTTCTTGCTTTAGCGGGAGGTAGGGTAATTGGCCGAAGGCCCGGCCAGAGGGGTTCAGGGAGCCCTTGAAGGGATTCCTGATGGAGACCCCTCAAACCTCCCCACTATTGCCAAGGAGATATTAAACCCTCAAGGTGGGGAGAAGGTCAGAATATTTAAATAGTATTCCACTCTAATGAAAGCCGGTGGTGAATATGGTTAAGCGCTCAAAAGTTAGGGTTCTAATAGCTAAGCCTGGATTGGATGGTCACGATAGAGGAGCAAAAGTGATAGCAAGGGCCCTTAGGGACGCTGGCTTTGAAGTTATCTATACAGGAATACGACAAACTCCGGAACAGATCGCAGAGTCCGTGGTTCAGGAGGATATAGATGTTCTGGGTCTTAGTATTCTGTCTGGAGCTCACATGGTTCTCATACCCAAGATCCTTAAGCTTTTGGGGGAAAAAGGGATAAAAGCTAATGAAGATGTTCTTGTCCTTGCGGGAGGCATAATACCACCAGATGATGCTCAAGAACTAGAAAAAATGGGTGTTGGTAGAGTTTTTGGCCCTGGGAGCCCAATTGAGGAAATTATAGGATTTATTGATGAAACCGTGCCGAAGTTGAAGAAGTTCAGAGGGGAAAGCTAAAGATTTATATTTTATTCTTTGGATAATTAATCCAAGTGATAAACATGATAAATGAGTTAATTGAAAGAATGCTTAAAGGGGACAAAAGAGCAACTGCAAGACTAATTACCCTGGTAGAAAACGATGAAGAAAAAGCCAGAGAAATAGTTAAGAAAATCTACTCTAATACTGGAAGAGCATACATAATCGGAATCACAGGTCCTCCGGGCTCTGGAAAATCAACACTTGTTGATAAGCTCATTAAAAAAGCTAGAGATGAGGGCAATATAGTTGGAGTCATTGCAATAGATCCCACTTCTCCCTTTACTGGTGGTGCACTTCTTGGAGATAGAATAAGAATGCAAAGACACTCTACAGACCCGGGGGTTTTCATAAGAAGCATGGCCACTAGAGGTTCTCTTGGGGGCCTTGCCAAGGCCACAAATGATGCAATAAAAATACTCGACGCTTATGGCTGTGATATTATTTTTGTAGAAACTGTTGGTGTTGGTCAGATAGAAGTGGATATTGTAAAGACTGCTGATACAGTGGTTTTGGTAACCGTTCCGGGATTGGGGGATGATATCCAAGCAATAAAAGCAGGTCTTATGGAAATAGCGGATATATTTGTAGTCAACAAGGCGGATAAAGAGGGTGCAGAGGCTACAATGTTTGAGCTTGAACTCATGCTTGATTTAGAAAAGGATAAGTGGCAAAAGAGTGGATGGAGGCCACCGGTAGTTTCGACGATTGCTTTTACTAACAAGGGAGTTGACGAGCTCTGGGGAGCAATTAACGAACACATGGAGTTCTTATTGAACAGCGGTAAGATCAAGGAGAAGAGGAAGTTTAGAGTGAGGGAAGAAATTAAGGCTATTGTTTCTAGCAAAATCGCGAGAAAAATTGGAGAGAAAATGGGAGAGGATGACATAGCAGTTCTAATTGAAATGATTGCTAAAAGGGAAATTGATCCATACTCTGCTGCGGACCTTGTATTGGAAAAAGCCTTGGGGGTGAAAGTATGATAAAGAAAGTTGACCATATTGGTATTGCTGTTAGGAATCTTGAAGAGGCCATTAAGATTTGGGAAAGCCTTGGGTTAAAAGTTGAGGAAATTGAAGAAGTACCGGATCAGAAAGTTAGAACTGCGATATTCCATGCTGGTGAAACGAGGGTTGAACTTTTAGAGGCTACTTCTGAGGATTCGCCGATAGCAAAGTTCATTGAGAAGAGAGGGGAGGGAATTCATCACATAGCTCTTGGCGTTGATAATATTGAAGAACACTTACAAAAACTAAAAGAAAATGGCTTTAGGTTAATTGATGAAACACCTAGGATAGGCGTTGGTGGGGCAAAAATAGCTTTTGTACATCCAAAGAGTGTTGGCGGGGTTCTTTTAGAGCTCTGTGAAAGAGAAGAATGATCTCTTCTTTTTTAAATTTGTAATAGAAAGTTTTTCTTGTTAAAGAATTTTGGAAGAATCTTTAAGTGGCCGGCGGCGTCCTCGGTTTCCCACCCCCTCTCGGAGGGTAGTACCGCCGAGATCGCTGGCGGGCTTAACTTCCGGGGTCGAAACGAGTCCGGGTGTGACCCCGCCGCTATGACCGCCGTACCGATACTAACTCTCAGCACAGCCTTTATAAACTTTACGGTCTATAATTTTTTGTATGAGGCTTGGGATACTCGAACTTCTTCGAATGGAAAAAATTAGGGAAGCATTGGAGCCTGGTAAAAGGGTTAGAGGTTTCCAGATGAAACTACAAGCAGCAAAAAATGGTGATGATATAGAGATTTCTGGGTTTTTCATTGGGAGAAAACCGCCAAATGCTCCTGGAGATGCCATGTACTGTATTTTATCTCCTATTCCTCCTTCTGAACTTGTGAATTTGAGTGCAAATGATTTTAGGACGTATCTGGTACTTCGAATTACACCAGAAACTACTAAAATTTCGGGAGAAGTTAAGCCAGGAAGTTATGTAGTTGTCAAGGGTATAATTGATGCGTATCCGTTTGGCACTCTACGGATGGTGCACGTACAGGAGATTGAGGGAAGGGATTACTCCGAATACTGGGAAGATTACAAAGAGTTTGCATTGAGCCGGAGAGAGATTGTTAGCTTATTTGAGAGAACAATTTATCTTAGAAGTGAGATGCAAAAAGCACTCTTATATTCTCTTTATGGAGTTCCGTACATTCTTGGAGTGGAGTTAGATGCACAGTTTAGTAAATGGGGAGAGGGTTTCGACTTTACTGTATATAAGTACAAGGAGGATTCTGGGCTGCTGGCTCTCTGGGAAGCTCTCAGGTATTTCTACTCTAATCTTCCATGGGAAATTCGATTCCATTCGAATAAAAAAGCTGTTCTTAAAGTTGATGATCCTTTTTTAGGGATAGATTTTAGGCTTGGAAGTCCGAGCAATAGGAAGATGAAATATTATGTTCCCCGGAATAAAAAGGAACTCTCTAAGCTGCCAAAGCGAGTTGAGAGTAGTATAAGCAATAAAGAGTTAATCGGTCTTCTCCCGGAAAACAAAGAACCAGATCCTACCGATATTTTAGCAAAAATTTCAGAAACTCCCTTTGTTCTCATTCCAGAAGAAGAAAAACCATATTTTGAAAATAATAAAGAGTTCATACAGTTAATTCCGAATCTTATCGTGACAATATCCATTAATCGGGAGAGACTTAGATCCATGGATATAGGGAAGCTTTCTCCTCTAAGGGAAGAGTTCATGGAGTGGATTGAAGAAGGAAGGAGGGAGTATCCAGAGACATTTGGGCCACTAAGTGGAACTCCAGAAGGCCTTTTCAACATAAAAAGGAGATACTATCTTAATACACGAGTATTTGGAGCAGCTGCAAGGTTCTATGGTAGGCCTACAAGGCGCATAGTTAGGGAAGTTAGGGAAGTAAATGAGGCAATACTTAATGACTGGGCGGTGGTTATAAAGGATCATCCTGAATTGCTCATGAAATTGGAAAGGGATTATGAAAAATATGTTTCAAGAGATGTAAGAACACAAAGAGCTCTTAACGTATTTCGGGATTTATCTGCAACAAGTGTTACTGGAGAGGTTACACGGGAGGAATTTATAAATGAACTGCTCCGCAGAGGATTTAAGTATAGAGATGCGGAGAAAACAGTTGAGAAGCTCATATTGGCAGGTTATATTTACGAACCTGTTTCAGGAAAGCTCAGGTCTATAGAATGGTAAGGTGGGAATATGTCAAAAAAGTTCTCTAGACGAAAAGAGCAACGTGAAAAGAAAAAAATTGCCTTGGAGCGAATAGATGTCCTTTTTAATTTAGCGGAGAGAGTTTTTGCTTATGATAAAGGGCTTGCCAATAGGTATGTTGAAATAGCACTAGCTGTGCAACAAAAGGCCAAGGTAAGAATGCCCAGAAAATGGAAGAGAAGATATTGTAAAAAGTGTCACTCTTTTCTTGTTCCTGGTGTTAATGCTCGAGTTAGACTAAGACAGAAAAGGATGCCCCATGTGGTTATAAAGTGCCTCGAATGTGGGCATATCATGCGGTATCCGTACCTAAGGGAGAAGAGAGAGAGGAGAAAGGCCAAAAAATAATAAGACTAGCTTTGGCAACACTTTTCTTTTTTGTCAACTGGTAAGATCTCCTTGAAGCCAGTGTATGGCCAAAGAGCCTTTGGTATTTTAACAGTCCCGTCCTCTTCTTGAAAGTTTTCTATTATTGCCACTATTGCCCTTGAAGTTGCTATCGCTGTTGAGTTGAGTGTGTGAACAAAGCGAGGTTTCTCATTCGGTTTGTCTCTAAACCTTATGTTCAATCTTCTAGCCTGCCATTCAGTGCAATTTGAGCAGCTTACCACTTCTCTAAATTTACCCTGTGCACTCATCCATGCTTCAATGTCATACTTTTTGGCCGCAACGTACCCCAAATCGCCGGTACATATATTTACAATCCTGTATGGGATTTCAAGGGCTTGGAATATCTCTTCCGCATTTTGGAGGAGTTTTTCATGCCATTTCCAGCTTTCTTCCGGCCTTGCATACACAAATTGTTCCACCTTATGGAATTGGTGCACTCTGAAGATTCCTTTAGTGTCTTTTCCTGCAGTCCCAGCTTCTTTTCTAAAGCAGGGGCTTACGCCAGCATAAAGAATAGGCAAGGTGTTTCCATCAAGAATCTCGTTTGAATGCATTCCTGCAAGGGGATGTTCTGAAGTGGGAATTAAGTATAAATTCTCCCCTTCGATTTTGTATATGACATCTTCAAAGTCCCCAAAACTGGTGACTCCCTCTTCCACATACTTTCTCACCATATATGGGGGGGTCACCGGGATAAAACCTTTTTCTATGAGTTTATCCAATGCAAATCTTATTAGTGCAAGGTCTAAAATAACCAGCTCGTTTAATAGATAGAAGAATCTTGCACCACTAACTTTTGCAGCTCTTTCTAGATCGGCGCCACCGATTTTAGGCAATAAATCTGCATGGAGTTCAGGTTTCCAGGTGATAATTTCATATTCCATTTTCCCTTGGCTTTGCTCTAGAAAAGTTTCTAAATGCCCTTCCCAAACTCTTGCTCTACCCCAGAAGCGAATTGGAACATTCTCGGTGTCGTCTTTTCCAATTGGAACACTTTCATGGGTTATATTTGGAAGGCGCCATAGGTAATAATCAATCTTTTCCCTAATAATATTGTTCTCTTTTTCAATCTCTTCGATGCGCTTTACAATATTATCACTCTTTTTTATAAGCTCATCTATCGCTTCTCCGCTTTTCTTTCTCTTGCCTATTTCAATAGCTAGTTTATTACGTTCTCTTCGGAGATTATTGATCTCTCTTAGGTTTTCTCTCCATTTTTTATCTAGCTCAAGGATTTCATCAATCCATCGGAGTTTCTCAAGCTCTCCACGCTTTATAAGATCCCCTTTTATGAGATCGGGATTTTCACGAATGAGCTTTATGTCAATCATTTCTTTTCACCTACCCTAATAACGAGAGAGTTATTTAAAAGTTTATCCGGGAAAAGGGAGATACCAAAAAATCAAGTTAGAACTTGAAGAGAATTACGTTGACTTCTTCTCCTTCTTCTAAAATTTCAACATTTTCAGGAACTTCCACAAAACCGTCTGCGTTTATGAAACTTGTAATAGCGCCGCTGCCTTTCATTATTGGTATTGCAGTTTCTTCGTTGATTTTAACTGGTAAAAACTGCCTTCTACCCTTGACAGAAAACACTTTGTGGGCAAGCCTTTTCTTTGTGTATCCTATTTTAAACTCACCACCGAGGAGTTTTCTTATTAAAGGAGCTATTAAAAGCGTAAAATTCGTTAAACAGCTTGTTGGATACCCTGGTAGTCCAAAAATAGCCTTTTCATTTATCAAACCTATTATTGTAGGTTTTCCGGGCTGAATTGCAATCCCATGTATTTTTACTTCTCCCAATTCATCTATTATTGAAGCTGTGAGGTCTCTAGTCCCGCCACTGGCTCCTCCACTTAGCAGGACTATATCATATTTCAGGCCTTCTAGGATCTTGGTTCTTAGACTCTCTTCATTATCTCTTGCTATTCCGAGAAAATATGGGTCGCCTCCAAGTTCTTTAATTGCATCATTGAGGGCTCTTCCGTTTATATCATATATCTTCCCAGGTTTTAATTCTTCTCCAGGCAAAATTATTTCATTCCCAGTACTGATTATTGCGACCTTAGGTTTTGCAAACACTTTTACCTTTTCAAGACCTACTGCAGACAGCAAGGCTGTCTCTTTAAATCCAAGTTTCGTTCCTTTTTTTAGAAGGAGTTTTCCTTTGGGGATGTCTGTTCCGGCTTTCATGACTCTGGCTTGAGGATAAACCGGTTTGTAAATTAACACTTCATCTCCTTCCCTATCCACAATCTCGAATTCTATAACCGCGTCTGCTCCTTTGGGAAGAACAGCTCCAGTAGATATGTAAACAGCTTCGTCACTGTTTATCTCTATTTTGGGCTCTTCGCCGGCATGAACTTCTCCAATGACTTTTAATCGGACTGGGTTACTCTCATTTGCATTCCACGTGTTTTCACTTTTCACGGCATATCCATCTACAGTGGCTCTATCAAAAGGGGGCACGTTTATTGGAGATGTTACATCTTCCGCTAGAATTCTTCCAAGGGCGTTTTGAAGAGGTATCTCTTCCATTTTTGCATTTAATGGCAATGAATTTATTATATCCAGGGCCTTTTCCAGAGGAACTACTTTCAAAAATGCCATCCAACCACCATTGTAAAAAAAGTAGAAGAGGGTTAATAAAGATTTGGAAAGGTGAAAAGGCTGACCTCCTCCCCGTCGTGAACGGCGAGGCTTTCAAAAGAAAATGTAAGTATGGGATGAAGGTGTTTACCATTCGTCTTCATCTTCCCAGTCTTCATCCGCCCAATCCTCTTCTTCCCAGTCTTCCTCCCAGTCCTCATCAAATTCATCTTCCCACTCTTCCTCTAAGAGTTCTTCCTCTTCTTCAAAATCTTCAACTTTCTTTTTCTTTGGAGGCTGCATGGACCTCACCCCTGCCCTACTCTGGGGCATTCTTATTTGAGTATCAAGGGTTTATAAAGTTTATTCAAAAATTTTTTGTGGATTTTCGCTGTTTATAGGGAAATTAAACGGTTCTCAGATGTTTTTGTACGTTCATATAGATTTCCCTAATCTTTTTAATCATATCTTTCAAATCATTGAACATGAGAGTAGCAATTGTTACTGAAAATGCGAGGGTCTATTATATGGCCACAAAGGTTTTGCGGGATTATGGGATACCGTTTTACAGTCTTAGACTTAGAGATGAGATTCCTTTTGATGTAGAAGTTGTTTTGACTAGTGAAGAGGAATATAGTGCGATTAACTTTCCGGTTAAGATAGCAGTTGTGAATGAAAATTTTATAGATGCCCTCTTAAGCAAGCTTGAGGGAAGGGAGAGATTTAAAAACATATACGTAGCTATAGACCCTGGGGAAAGGCCCGGAGTAGCAGTCGTTGCTGATAATAGGGTTATTGAGGTACATCATCTAAAAAATCCGAAAGATATTGATGTTATCCTTAACCTGTTGGAGAAATATCCAGGAGCAAAAGTTAAGATAGGGCATGGTGCAAAGAGATATAGAAGTTTAATGCTTAAAAATCTCGCAAATATCCTTGGTGAAGATTTCCCAATTTTCTTGGTTAATGAACGTAGGACTACTCCAAAGGTCGGTGGAATTGAGGCATCACAGGTTCAGGATATTGTGGCATCTATCAACATAGCTTTAAGAGATGGGAGAGAGACCACAATTGGGGAATTGATGCATGTGGGTGAACCCACTAAAGGAGAAATTGATTATATAAAAACAAGAAGTCGAGAATTAAGTAATGGTATGATCACTATTTCATCTAGGCTTGCCCGAGAAGTTGCAAAAGGGAATTTAACATTAGAAGAGGCTATTGAAATTCATAAAAAGAAAAAAAGGTGATAGAAATGATATTTGGGAAAGAAGAGGTAAAAGATGAAATAAAGTTAAGGGTTGCTGAGGCTCTTAAGCGAGATGTTGGTAGAGGAGTAGTTAGGATCGATAGAAAGTATCAAAGACAACTTGGAATTGAACCTGGTGATATAGTGGAGCTTGAAGGAGAGAGAAAAACTGCTGCAATAGCTGAAAATGCTCATCCGGATGATAGGGGACTTGACATAATAAGAATGGATGGTTATATAAGGAGAAATGCGGGGGTAAGCATAGGGGATTACATTACTTTAAGAAAAGCTGAAGTTCAAGAGGCGAGGAAAGTTGTTCTAGCCCCGGCACAGAGAGGAGTATATCTTCAAATTCCTGGTGACCTGGTTAAGAGGAACCTTCTTGGTAGGCCGGTTGCCAAAGGTGACTTAGTAGTAGCGAGTGGAAGAGAAACGGAGATTTATGCAGGTTCTCCATTTGATGAGCTCTTCAGGGGTTTCTTTGAAAGTCTGCCATTGGGATTTGGTGAACTAAAGTTTATTGTAGTAAATACTGCTCCCAAGGGTATAGTTCAGATAACGTATAATACAGAAATAGAGGTTCTTCCACAGGCGGTAGAAGTTAAAGAAGAGAAAGTTCCTGAAGTTACTTACGAGGACATTGGCGGTCTTAAAGACGCTGTTCAAAAGATTCGTGAGATGGTGGAACTCCCATTGAAGCATCCGGAGCTTTTTGAGAGATTGGGAATTGAACCACCTAAGGGTGTTTTGCTTTACGGGCCTCCGGGTACTGGTAAGACTCTCTTAGCCAAGGCCGTTGCTAATGAGGCTAACGCTCACTTCATTGCAATTAATGGTCCAGAAATCATGAGTAAGTATTATGGAGAAAGCGAGGAGAGGTTAAGAGACATCTTTAAAGAAGCAGAAGAAAGTGCTCCAAGTATTATATTCATTGACGAGATCGACGCTATAGCCCCAAAGAGAGAAGAGGTTACTGGAGAAGTTGAGAAGAGGGTAGTCTCACAGCTCCTTACATTAATGGATGGTTTGAAGACTAGAGGAAAAGTGATTGTAATTGCTGCAACCAATCGGCCTGATGCTTTGGATCCTGCCCTTAGAAGGCCGGGTAGGTTTGATAGGGAGATTGAAGTTGGTGTTCCAGACAAGCAGGGAAGGAAAGAGATACTCCAAATCCACACAAGAGGAATGCCACTTGAGCCGGAGTATGATAGGAGGAGCGTCTTAAGAGTTTTAAACAGCCTTAAGAATAGAGAGGCATTTGACAAGGAAAGAATTGAAGAGATGATTAAGAAAATCGAGAATGCAAAAGAGGAAAGTGATATCAAGATTACTTTGAAGGAGGATGGGGAGCTATACAAGGAAGTAAGGGCCAGATTGATAGATAGTATGCTTGAGGAACTTGCAGAGAAGACACATGGGTTTGTTGGGGCTGATTTGGCAGCATTGGCGAGAGAAGCAGCTATGGTAGTGTTGAGAAGACTCATTACAGAGGGCAAGGTCAATCCAGAGGAAGAGAAGATACCTCCCGAGGTTCTTCAGGAGCTTAAAGTTACGAAGAATGACTTTTATGAGGCCTTGAAGATGATAGAGCCATCAGCCCTTAGGGAAGTGCTTATTGAGGTCCCTAACGTTAGATGGGATGATATCGGGGGTCTTGGAAACGTAAAACAAGAGTTAAAAGAAGCTGTCGAGTGGCCTTTAAAATATCCCAAAGCATTCCAAAGACTTGGGATCACTCCTCCTAAGGGGATACTTCTTTATGGGCCTCCCGGAACTGGTAAAACTCTCTTAGCCAAGGCTGTAGCGAATGAGAGTGAGGCTAACTTCATTGGTATTAGGGGTCCAGAAGTACTTAGCAAGTGGGTTGGAGAAAGTGAGAAAAGGATTAGAGAGATTTTCAGAAAAGCAAGACAAGCAGCTCCTACAGTAGTTTTTATTGATGAAGTTGATTCAATAGCTCCCATGAGGGGAGGTGAAGGTGATAGAGTCACAGATAGACTCATAAATCAGTTGCTGACCGAGATGGATGGCATTGAGGAGAATAGCGGTGTTGTGGTGATTGCTGCCACGAACAGACCCGACATTCTTGATCCTGCTTTATTGAGACCTGGAAGATTTGATAGGTTGGTCTTAGTTCCGGCTCCAGATGAGAAAGCAAGATTAGAAATATTAAAGGTTCATACGAGGAGGGTGCCACTTGCTAGTGATGTAAGCTTACAGGAGCTTGCAAAGAAAACCGAAGGTTATAGTGGGGCCGATTTGGCTGCATTAGTTAGAGAGGCAGCATTTGTGGCACTTAGAAGAGCAGTTTCGAGAACATCGAGAGATCTTGTAGAAGATCAAGCAGAGGAATTTTTAGAAAAGCTTAAAGTCTCAAAGAGGGATTTTGAGGACGCGATGAAGAAGGTCAAGCCTAGCATAACGAGGTACATGCTTGATTATTACAAAAGATTTGAAGAAAGCAGGAAAGGTGTTAAAGGGGAGGAACGCAGAGAGGTTGATTACTTCACACTTTGATTTCAATTTTTTAGAAAAGATTTTATATAAAAAAGTTGATTTTCAATATAGGTAAAAAGCTGGGGGGTATAAAATGGTAAAGGTTAAAGCATCAAAACTTAGGGATATGGAGATTATAACTGATACCGGAATAAGGCTTGGGTGGCTCTATGATTTAAGCTTTGATGAAGATACCGGAGAAATTTTAGTGATAGTTGCTGAACCAGATGAGAATTTGGACACAAGTGAATTTGTCACCGATCATGAGGGTCTTCTTTTGATACCCATGAAGGCTGTTAAGAGCCTTGGGGAGTTCATAGTTGTAGATCACAACAAGCTCGCAGTCAAATCAAAGCTTAGGAGGATTTCGATTATTAAGGAAAAACTCCAAGGCTCTTGATTTCTTCTATTCAAATGGTTCATATCTACTCTATTTTTGAACAAGCCTTAATGGGTGGCCATGCGTGAAGATTAGGCACTGGGACATCTGGTTTATTGCCTTTAGTTTAATGGTTTTGTTTGCTTTACTCACAGTTTATTTCGTGAGGTCTAAAAACCCTGCAGGGGCAGTAATCTCCGTGATGTTAGCTTTCTTTTCTATGTATCTGGGAATGAAACTTGCAGGGATTGAGAAAAGCAAAGAAGAGAAAATTAAGGAAATGAAAGTTTTAACTTTGACTATTGAGATCTATGCTCCAATAATAGCAGCATTTTCAGTGTGGAAATTAGCAAGCAGTTATGGAACAGAAAATTTTGAACTCCTCAATAGATACTTTTTTGTTGCAGTGCAGCTCCTCATATATTCGTATCTGATTGCAATGCTTTATCATTGGCTTAGAAAATAGAGAGAGGGTTTTTTGAAACAATTTAGACTTAGAGTACTTTCTTGGAATATTGGGCGATCAATGCGAAAAGTTTATAAAGATGTAAAGGAAACTTTACGTAAAGGAAACTTTACATGGTGATTGAGGTGGA
>Ga0190329_1000070_pt1 | contig 27500 bp, 19 predicted proteins | sample 48720423_MG_FD_161655 | JGI IMG/M metagenome (GOLD analysis project Ga0190329, IMG submission 161655) | Hydrothermal vent sediment bacterial communities from Southern Trench, Guaymas Basin, Mexico - 4872-04-2-3_MG | ecosystem: Environmental > Aquatic > Marine > Hydrothermal vents > Sediment ... | reverse complement strand
AAGCTGAAAAAGGACTTTCATAAATTTTTCTTTAGAATGTATCCACTCTTTTTCCGGTTCAACCCTTGTCTTTCCCAGGGGAAAATACAAATTTTCCAGTAATTCATTGCCCGTCAGCAAAAGTGTTCCAACAGGGGATTTAAAATAACAATAATACATTTTATCTCCACAGTAAAATTTCAATATAGCTTATCATTAAACAATAGTCCAGACGCAAAAAGCCCTGAGCGTTTATGTCGATTATGGCATAAACGCTCAGGGCTTTTTTAAAAGGATTAATCTGGCAGCGTTCTACTCTCCCACACAGTCTCCCATGCAGTACCATCGACGCTAAAGAGCTTAACTTCCGTGTTCGAGATGGGTACGGGTGTGACCTCTTTGCCATAGCTACCAGATTAAATCGGGCGGATCCTGAACTTTAGAAATGTTTAAATTCTTACATGTCCAATAAATCCTATTTTTATAATCAGTTGTAATAAATATCTTAATATGTCCGCAGTAAAGCGTTTAAGCTTATAAGTGGAAAAAGTGGCTAAGCCTCACGACCTATTAGTACTGGTTAGCTGAACACATTACTGTGCTTACACACCCAGCCTATCAACCTTGTAGTCTTCAAGGGGTCTTTAGTCTATAAATAGATGGGATATCTTATCTTGAAGTTGGCTTCCCGCTTAGATGCTTTCAGCGGTTATCCTTTCCCAACTTAGCTACCCTGCAATGCCGCTGGCGCGACAACAGGAACACCATTGGTTGGTACATTCCGGTCCTCTCGTACTAGGAACATCTCTCCTCAAATATCCTGCGCCCACGAAAGATAGGGACCAAACTGTCTCACGACGTTTTAAACCCAGCTCACGTACCACTTTAATTGGCGAACAGCCAAACCCTTGGGACCTGCTCCAGCCCCAGGATGTGATGAGCCGACATCGAGGTGCCAAACCGCCCCGTCGATGTGAACTCTTGGGGGCGATAAGCCTGTTATCCCCGGCGTACCTTTTATCCGTTGAGCGACGGCCCTTCCATTCAGAACCGCCGGATCACTAAGACCTACTTTCGTACCTGCTCGAAATGTCTCTCTCGCAGTCAAGCTCCCTTATGCCTTTGCACTCTACGGCTGGTTTCCAATCAGCCTGAGGGAACCTTCGCGCGCCTCCGTTACTCTTTAGGAGGCGACCGCCCCAGTCAAACTACCCACCAGACACTGTCCTTAACCCGGATAACGGGTCGAAGTTAGAACACTGAAATATGAAGGGTGGTATTTCAAGGGTAACTCCACAAGCACTGGCGTACCTGCTTCCAAGTCTCCCACCTATCCTGCACATCATATCCCAAAATCCAATGTCAAGCTGTAGTAAAGGTGCCGGGGTCTTTCCGTCTTTTCGCGGGTAGACGGTATCTTCACCGCCATTCCAATTTCGCTGAGTCCCTTGTTGAGACAGTGTGGAAGTCGTTACGCCATTCGTGCAGGTCGGAACTTACCCGACAAGGAATTTCGCTACCTTAGGACCGTTATAGTTACGGCCGCCGTTTACCGGGGCTTCAGTTCAGTGCTTCGCTTACGCTAACAAATCCCCTTAACCTTCCGGCACCGGGCAGGCGTCAGACCCTATACTTCGTCTTGCGACTTTGCAGAGTCCTATGTTTTTAGTAAACAGTCGCTACCACCAATTCTCTGCGGCCTCCAACAGCTCATAAAGTGTTTTAATCACCATTAGAGGCATACCTTCTCCCTAAGTTACGGTATCATTTTGCCGAGTTCCTTAACAAGGGTTCTCTCAAGCGCCTCGGGATACTCTCCCTGCCTACCTGTGTCGGTTTACGGTACGATCACCTGTTGTCTCAATAGAGGCTTTTCTTGGCAGTATGGGTGCAGTCAGTTTATGGGATAAATCCCTCCTCATCACTTCTCGGCCTTAAAAGAATCCGGATTTACCTGGATTCTAAGCCTACGAGCTTAAACCGCCTATTCCAACAGACGGATGACTTGCCCTTCTGCGTCCCCCCTTCTCTCAAACAACAACAAGGTGGTACAGAAATATTAATCTGTTTTCCATCGACTACGCCTTTCGGCCTCGCCTTAGGGATCGACTAACCCTGAGCAGATTAGCTTTACTCAGGAAACCTTGGGCTTACGGCGAGCGGGCCTCTCACCCGCTTTATCGCTACTCATGTCAGCATGGTCACTTGTGCAATCTCCACGTGATCTCACGACCACGATTCTGCGACGGCACAACGCTCTTCTACCAATCGACTTAATAAATTAAGCCTATTCCGCAGCTTCGGTACTATGCTTTAGCCCCGATACATTTTCGGCGCAGATCCACTCGACCAGTGAGCTGTTACGCTTTCTTTAAAGGATGGCTGCTTCTAAGCCAACCTCCTGGTTGTCTGGGCATTCCCACATCCTTCTCCACTTAGCATAGATTTGGGGACCTTAGCTGGCGGTCTGGGTTGTTTCCCTTTCGTCCGCGGAACTTAGCTCCCGCGGGCTGACTCCTATGATCTGACTTACCGGTATTCGGAGTTTGGTTAGGTTTAGTAATCTGGTGAGACCCCTAGCCCATCCAGTGCTCTACCTCCGGTAAGAAACTCATAAGGCTATACCTAAATATATTTCGAAGAGAACCAGCTATCTCCAGGTTTGTTTGGCCTTTCACCCCTATCCACACCTCATCCGAACAGTTTTTAACCTGTGACGGTTCGGGCCTCCACGAGATTTTACTCTCGCTTCACCCTGGACATGGATAGATCACCTGGTTTCGGGTCTACTCAACGCAACTTGTCGCCCTATTCAGACTCGCTTTCGCTACGGCTACACCTATCGGCTTAACCTGGCTACGTTAAGTAACTCGCTGACTCATTATGCAAAAGGCACGCGGTCACACTTGCAAAGCAAATGCTCCCACTGCTTGTAAGCAAACGGTTTCAGGTACTATTTCACTCCCCTAACAGGGGTACTTTTCACCTTTCCCTCACGGTACTGGTACGCTATCGGTTGTCAAGTCATATTTAGCCTTATGTGATGGTCCACACAAATTCCCACAGAATTTCTCGTGTTCCGCAGTACTTGGGAATATAATAAGAGAGATCAATTGCTTTCGCTTACAGGACTGTCACCTTCTTTGGTAAAGCTTTCCAGCTTTCTCAACTAACAATTGATTTTTTGACTCTCCGAACTTTCCGAAACAAGTTCAAATTGTATCCCGCGACCCCGTGCATGCAACGCTTTCGGGCTTGACACATACACGGTTTGGGCTGGTTCCCGTTCGCTCGCCGCTACTTGGGAAATCGTTTTTACTTTCTATTCCTGGGGGTACTAAGATGTTTCAGTTCTCCCCGTTGGCTTCCTTACACTATGTATTTATATAAGGATGATACAGTATTAACCGTATCGGGTTGCCCCATTCAGACATCTCCGGATCAAAGGATGTTTAGCTCCTCCCCGAAGCTTATCGCAGCTTTCCACGTCTTTCTTCGTACTTGACACCAAGGCATCCACCGTTTGCTCTTAGTAGCTTAGCCACTATTATTACCACAAATAAGTTTAAACGCTTTAGTGCGAACACATTTAACTTTGTAAAATTTGCAAGCTTCTTCGTTGCACCATTTTTCCCCTTTGTCGACGACCAAAAGGTCGCCTCAGTCGGTCAAAAATGCTGCGCCTTGAATCTTACTAAATTTTACTTCGTAAATGCTTACAATTAATTTGATTCAACAATCATAAAAATCGTATTTATATAATCAGTTATCAATTAAATGATAACTGCGCATTTTGATATTTACTACAACAAATTGTCAAAGAACGACTTGAGCGATCAGTTGATCTCTCAAAATTGGTCAGTGGGTCCTTTTAAAGCTTAATTTCTTTCCTTAGAAAGGAGGTGATCCAGCCGCTGATTCCTCAACGGCTACCTTGTTACGACTTCACCCCAATTATCAATCATACCTTAGGCGCCTGCTTCTAATAAATTAGTTAGCCCAACGACGTCGGGTATCATCAACTCTCATGGTGTGACGGGCGGTGTGTACAAGGCCCGGGAACATATTCACCGCGGCATGCTGATCCGCGATTACTAGCGATTCCAACTTCATGGAGTCGAGTTGCAGACTCCAATCCGGACTGAGATAAGCTTTAGGGATTCGCTCACCGTTGCCGGCTCGCTGCCCTCTGTACTTACCATTGTAGCACGTGTGTAGCCCTGGATATAAGGGCCATGAGGACTTGACGTCATCCCCACCTTCCTCCCGGTTAACCCGGGCAGTCTCGTTAGAGTTCCCACCATTATGTGCTGGCAACTAACGATAAGGGTTGCGCTCGTTGCTGGACTTAACCAAACATCTCACGACACGAGCTGACGACAGCCATGCAGCACCTGTCTCTGTGCTCCCGAAGGCACTGTCCAATCTCTTGGACGTTCACAGGATGTCAAACCCAGGTAAGGTTCTTCGCGTTGCGTCGAATTAAACCACATGCTCCACCGCTTGTGCGGGCCCCCGTCAATTCCTTTGAGTTTTAGTCTTGCGACCGTACTCCCCAGGCGGTTCACTTAATGCGTTAGCTCCGGCACAGCAGATTTTAATACCCGCTACACCTAGTGAACATCGTTTACTGCGTGGACTACCAGGGTATCTAATCCTGTTCGCTACCCACGCCTTCGCGCCTCAGCGTCAGTATCGGTCCAGAAAGCTGCCTTCGCCATCGGTGTTCCTCCTGATATCTACGAATTTCACCTCTACACCAGGAATTCCGCTTTCCTCTCCCGTACTCAAGTCTTGCTGTTTCAAATGCACGTCCAGGGTTGAGCCCTGGGCTTTCACATCTGACCGACAAAACCGCCTACGCGCCCTTTACGCCCAATAATTCCGAATAACGCTTGCGCCCCCCGTGTTACCGCGGCTGCTGGCACGGAGTTAGCCGGCGCTTCCTCCACTGGTACCGTCAATACAACCACCTATTAGATGCTTGTAACTTCTTCCCAGTTGACAGAGCTTTACGACCCAAAGGCCTTCTTCACTCACGCGGCGTTGCTGCGTCAGGGTTTCCCCCATTGCGCAAAATTCCTCACTGCTGCCTCCCGTAGGAGTCTGGACCGTGTACCAGTTCCAGTGTGGCTGATCATCCTCTCAGACCAGCTAACCATCGTAGCCTTGGTAGGCCGTTACCCCACCAACTAGCTAATGGTCCGCAAACTCATCTCCAAACAATTGCTTTCAAGAAGAGGCAATCTTTCATTCATTAACTTATGTTAATGAACTTTATCCGGTATTAGCTACCCTTTCGGATAGTTATCCCAAAATCGAAGGTAGATTATCTACGTGTTACTCACCCGTGCGCCACTCTACTCAGGATTGCAAGCAATCCCTTTCTCGTTCGACTTGCATGTGTTAAGCACGCCGCCAGCGTTCATTCTGAGCCAGGATCAAACTCTCCAGTTATAATCCTATACTTCTAAACTCTTTAAAGTCTTGTTTTAGACCCGCTCTAAAATTTCTCACTGACCAATTTTCAAAGATCAAAAAAAACTTCTCGAAGAAACTCGAACCGTCCTCGAGAAGACCGGCGTATAATGCATGAAAAAAAACGTTCTGTCAAACCTTTTTTTCACATAAAATAAAAAAACTTATATCTATTTGAATTAATGAATGATTTAAACAGCCATCTTTTTGACAGCCTGTTTCTTTCTTCTTAAATTTACAACAACCACCCCTGTCACAATAAAGGCGATTGAAATGACCAAATGAGGTGTAATGGTCTCTCCTAAAAGCAGAACGCCAAACAAGACACCGGTCAGGGGCATAATAAAAATAAAGGAGTGGAGTGCTGTTGCCCCGAATTTCTGTAGCAGACTGTTCCAGGCTATAAACCCGAAGGATGCTGTTACAATAGATTGATACAGCAGTGCCTTGATAATCGTCGGGTTGATTGTTCGTATCATTTGATCATCCCATAAAAAACCACCGAGAAAAAAGAAGGGTACGCCAAAAATCATGGGATATATGGTAATTTGAACCACGTTATATTCGGAAATAATTTTTTTCACAAAAACCGCACTTGAGCTCCACAAGAATACAGCTATAAGAATTATCAAATCTCCACTCTTTAAATCACCGGTCAGGTCTTGTTTATCAAAAAATAAAAATAAAACGCCCATAAAACCAAGGGTTATCCCGACCCCTTTTTTTAAAGAAATGCTGTCACCGGGAATAAAAAAGTGCGCTAAAATCAATACAAAAAATGGTAAAACGTTTGATATTAATGCTCCGTGGGAAGCAGTGGTTTTGCCAAGACCCAGATAAAAACAGGAGAGCTGAACAACAAAAATGGTAGAAACTATCAGCATCTGGCCCAATTGTTTCTGATTGAGTTTTAACGGTATTTTTTTAATCCTTGCCCAGGTAAAAATCACAACAGCCGCAATAGCAAACCGGATTCCCGCTGCAGTAAAAGAGCCTATCCCTGTAAGACTGAATTTTATGGCCACAGGATTGGCACCGAAAAGAATACATATAAAAATAGTTAAAATAGATGCTTTAACGGTCAGATCATCATTGTTTTGCAACTTACACTCCAGGTTGATTGTTATTTAAAATGATTTCCAGATCAAGATAACTTATTTTGATCTGGAAAGGTTATAGAAATATTAAAAAGAGGTAAAGTATTTTTTTATTTTTGATGATCCTTTCCCAGATGAAAATTAATCCATGAAGAAGTCTTATTGAGCTCCCACATTCTCGGAGGAACAGTATCCTTAAGAAAACCTGTCAGGGAATTGGCGTTTTTCAACCGTTCATATGCCCTGACCCAGATACAGAGCCTGTCTGGATAAACCTCACAATATCCGTTTCTGCTACCGCCACAAGGGCCATTCCTGGTATGCTTGGGACAACCCGATTCCGGGCATTGAAATGCAACATGCTGAATGCTGCAATCCCCACAGCTCTGACAGGAAAGAAAAAAAACTTTCATCGGATCTTCCAGGCATCGTTTCAGCAGCCAGGCCTTATTATTTCTTTCAAAAAAAGTGGCGATTCTTTTATAAACCGGGGAAAGTCCGGCCTTTTTATCAAAAAAATAACCATGAGCCTGGTTTAATATTTTGTATGGATAATGATCTGCGAACTTTTCTTTTATCCTGTTCATTACAGGCCGTTTTTCAACAGGTTCTGTCCTTTTATCAAAATAATAATAACTGTTGCCATCCCTGTTTTCAAACTCATTGAGATATTCCTGCCAATTGTCTTCAATTTCTTCCATCCGATCCAGGATTACCCCTACTGTTTTAAAACTTCTATGAATCCCGCCGATATGAATCCCCCGGTATCCCAGGCCTTTCAGTATAACACCCAGTTTTGCCGTCCGTTCAACAGCTGCTTTCAGGCCCTGTCTTGTATCTTTCCATTCTAAAATAATTTTATTAAAAAGATCATCGGAAACATAGGCTCCCGGTACCTTCCCCCTGTTCATGGCCCGGGCAGATCTGGGGCTTAACAGATAAACAGAAGCCATCGCGGGAATCTCTTTGTTTTTGGCATTGTGATATAATATAAGTTCATGAAACTTTTTTACATCATATCCCAATTGTGTAATCACAAAAGAAGCGCCCGCTTCAATTTTCTTATCCAGTTTTTTATACTGGGCATGCGTTTCCGCTTCGGTTGTTTTAAACGGAGATACGGCACATCCTGTAAAAAATTCTTCCGGATCACCCGATGCAACTATTTTTTTACTGAGTGTTTTAAACATGGCATTTAACAGAACAGAATCCAGATCAAACACGGGGGTTCCTTGACCACCAAACCCTTTTCCATTGTAGTCTCCGGTCAGGGCCAGAATATTTTTCATTCCCATGCGTGCCAGTTGAAGAGCGCGGCTTTCCATTCCCACCCGGTTCATGTCCCTGCATGCAAAATGCACAATCACATCTAATCCATGCTTAAAAATTTCATATCCCAGTACATCTGGACTTAAAGATGGATTTCCGCCTGGATTATCTGTAATGGAGACGGCGGACACCCGGCCATCAGCAAAGGCATCCTTTGCGATTCCAATCAAAGTGTCCGTACTTCTGCCAAAGGATTCCCGGCCTGGAACCAGTTCAAGGGTAACAACAAAATTTTTCGAGTTCAATAATTCATCACTGAAAATGCGCAGCACGGTTCCCCTCTCATTTTATATTAAATCAAATTTTAAACAAACCGATCATCAGACTTTAAAGCTGTTGCATTTTCCTGCTTGTTTTCAAGCCAGCCAATGGTTGTCATCTCTTTTGTGTCAAATCCCGGGACATAGGGCTTGATATCAATTAACGGAGTGCCATTCAGCACATCGATTCCTTCAATGGTTAATCTGTTACCCTCTCTTTTGATCAGCCTGACAATGGATAACCCGATGGGATTGGGGCGTTTTGGTGCCCGTGTAGAAAAAAGGCCTCTTTTTTGATCATCCAGAAAAGGTTTAACCATCAAATTATACCCTTTTGACTGATGAAAAAAATAGAGAAGAATAATGTGAGAAAAGCCTTCCAGATCACTTAAGCCCTGTTCATATTCCTTTTCTAGGACAATGGTTCCCTGAACTTCAGCTGCCCCTGAAGGTTGTATGGGCATGCCTTTTAAATCATTAAAAGGGGTTTCGATTGTACCAATTGAGGAAATGGTGAATTTCATTATGTTTTCTCCTTTAAATACGATTCTTTTGTTTCTTTCCAGGCATGATTTATTGCATGGTCTTTTGTTGAATCAAAAACAATTTTTCCGTCAAAATCAAGGATAATGATTCTGATTTTAAACTTATGGTTTGAAAACCTTATAGCATTTTCTCTTATTTTTTCAAGGTCAGTTCTGATTTTACATGGGTATGTTCAAATCCCAGGGCCATTTTCACAGCCTTTCCAAAAAAAACCGTATAAATAATAGTGTTAATTTCAGGCTGCAACACTGCCATATCAAAAGATGCCTTAAAAAAATCTCCTGTCTGAATAAATGCCTCTTCACCCAACTCTTTAAATTTCTCCATAGCAAACCGTTCACTTCGCCTGACAATGGGCCACTGATCATCACTGAAAGCGCGAGCCCCTGTTTCCTGTTCTATTATCTTAAAGCTTAAGTCTTCTATTTCTTGCGGTTTCATTCTATATTGCCTGTAAGTTAAGAATTGTTGCCATTATTCATGCCCTGATTGAATACCATCTTTTCCTTGTTTTTTGCAACTTCTTTCAATGTCGCATATCCTGATAAAACCCTTGTTATCGTTGTTATAAAACACAAAAAGGAAAAGAGAAAAGCAAAGAAAGGAAAATGGCCGGGAAACATACAAATGATTACCAAAAAAAGAATGGTTTCCGTTCCCTCGGTAAGTCCCTCGATATAATACAGGGCCTTATGGGGATAGGCCACACTCTTTAAATCGTGTTTCTGGGCCATGACGGCAAAGGCAAGAAAACTGGTCCCTGTTCCCACAAAACTAAGTAACAAAAGGACTGCGGGAATGGCATTGTTTTGAGGGTTGGAAAGCGCAAATCCTGCCACCACTGCAGAATAAAAAATAAAATCCAGGCAGATATCCAGGAACCCGCCGGCATCTGTTCTGGCTGTAAGTCTTGCAAGGGCTCCATCCAGCCCATCCATGAACCGGTTCAAGACGATAAAAAATAAAGCTGTTTTATACCCGTTCATCCACAGGGCAAAAAAAGCAAGCAGACCTATACCAAAACCTGCAATGGTGACCTGGTCCGGGTTGATATTCTTTTTTTCAAGAATCCGGGCACAGGCTTTCAAGGGTGCATCCACTAATTTTATCGCCCAGGGGTCAAGCATGGATTTATCCTTCTTCTTTTTTCAGGTTTAATATCATCCCGCCCTCAGGGCAATCCAAGGGATCATGGGTCACTAAGAGTGCCGGGATATTCATTCTTCTTATCTGAGAAAAAACAAAGGGTCGGATTTTTGCCTTAAGGATTTGATCCAGCGTTGAAAAGGGCTCATCCAGCAGCAGAGCAGCAGGTTCAGCCAAAAGACTTCTCAAAAGGCTGATTCTTGCTTTCTGTCCTCCTGAAAGGCTTGATGGATCACGCTTTTCAAAGCCTTTAAGCCCCGCTGTTTTAAGGGCTTTGTTAATTATTCTGTTTCGTTGTGCCCTGGATGTTTTCTCTTTAATGGCAAAGGCAAGGTTACTGCCGATATCCATGTGAGGAAAAAGAAGATCGTCCTGGAAAAGTATACCGATATTCCGCTCTTCCATGGGTTGGTTTAACAACTCCCGGCCATATAAGCGGATGGACCCGTTGAGGGTAAATGCCCTGTCCAGGCTCCCTGACACAGCAGACAAAAGTGTGGACTTTCCACACCCGCTTGGCCCCATAACAGTAGTAATCTCTCCTGGTTTAATCACTAGATTCACTGGATCAAATATGGTCGAACCAAGCTTTAATATGCTGACCTTTTCCAATTCAAGCGACATAATGTTCCTTATACCTCCATTCCTTTTCTATTGTAATACAAACTTTTGGGGATGATAATAGCCAACGCATACATCATCATGGGCAAAAACTGCTGAATAAGCGCATAAACCGCAATGATCCTTCGATCTGAGCCTGATGCAATGCTAACAACTTCTGTTGTAATCGTTGAAAATTTTCCTGCACCCACCAGTATCGTGGGAATATATTGTGCCACACTCACAGAAAACCCGATGGCAAAAGAAAACAGGATCGGTCTTAACAGCATGGGTAATTTTATTCTAAACAAAACCATCGTATAAGATCCTTTCAAAAGCATTGCCTGGTCGGTAAGCCGTCTGTCAAAAGCCTGGTATGTGGTGCTTAAAACGATAAACATATAGGGCAGAACAAACAGCAGATGAGACCCCATAAGCGTGATCCAATAGCCGTCCATCTTCATGATGACCAGCAAAAGCTGGATACCTGTCATAAATGTGATCTGGGGAACCAGTAATGGAAGATATAAAAAATAATAGAGGGTCTTGTTATAATTCGAGGCCTTGTTTTTCCTGATCTGATTTTTTTGGGAATTCACATCATGCTCCAGGCAGCCGATGGTAAGAATCAGTCCGATGAAAGCCGCAGCCATTCCTGTGAACAGGGTTGTTATCACAGGGTCGAGAGAAGAAACAAGACCCTTTGTCCAAAATTTTAGTGTCCATGCATCAGGAAGAAAATCAGGGAACCTCCACTGCCATGTCAAAGACCAGATCACAAGGATAACAGACGAAACTAGAGTGAAAACGATAGTACAGCTCCCCATAAAAAAAATAACCCGTTTAAACGAACCCAAGAAAGAGTGCCGACTTCCATTTAAAATCCACCGCCTTGAAAAACCCCCGACTGATCTTTCGATGAAATAAACAGATAAAATACTTAACAGCACAATAAAAAAAAGAAATAAAGACCCGGCTGCAGCAATCAATTTAAAGCTCATATCTGGATCATTGAACCATTTCAAAATCAGTACGGCAAGTGGCGGCGGGGAGCTTGGGCCTAAAATAATGGCCATATCCACCACTGAAAGAGAATAAGCAATGATAGCAAAGATTGATAATCTTAAATGAGGATATAATCTTGGAATTAAAATTTTCAGCCAGATCTGCTCTTTTTTATACCCAAGCGCCCTTCCGGTCAGAAGTGTTTTTTCAATATCAAGCTGACCCAGGGCACCCATGGTAACCATAATTAAGAAAGGAAACTCTTTGATTACCAATGCAATGGCAAGACTAATTCCGGCAGGGTCATTGAGAAGAATCCAGTCCGGTGGATAGGTGAAACCCGTTAATCCCGGAGAAACCATCCTGATCAGCCACCCGGAAGGGGCAATTAAAAAACCAAAGCCGATGGCAAATGCTGCATGAGGAATCGAAAGAACGGAGGAAAGAATTTTTTCAAAAAATTTCCATAACGCGTTTCCATAAGAAACGGTAATAAACAACAATGCAAGAATGACAACACCAAAAGAGGCTGTTAACCCGGAAAAAAGCGTCACAAGGATGGATGTTTGAATACCCGGGTAAGAAAAAAAATCAAACCAGACAGACAACGAAAACCGTGTATTCCCGATAACAGGCAGGTAATTCATAGATGGCAAAAGTGTTCCAAGAAGACCTGCTATAACGGTTATACAAAACAAACTGATAACAAAGACAGGAAAAATACGGCTTATTTCCTGTCTGGACAATCGCATCATTCTCCTCGTTTATTTGCTGTATCGTTTAAGCCACTTTTTTTCCAGGGCTTGAACCCATGAAACATGAGGTTCCGGTAAAACCTGGCCCAGTTCATTGGGTGTCAGGGTGGCAATCCCTTTTGGAACCGCATCAAATAAGGCTTTATTCTTGCCTGTAAGCTTTCGGATATCAAGAACAGTCGGATCTCCCCAGATCTCCGGGTCTGCTTTTTTTGCCTGGGCCTCAGGGCTTAAAAGGAAATTGGCAAACACCATTGCTCCCTTCTTGGCTGACGAGTTGAATGGTATGCCCACAAAATGAGCATTGCCAATGGTACCGCTGGTATGGATATAGGTTCTTACGGTATCTGGAAGTTCACCGTTTTCAATGGCATTGCTGGCAGAATTTGGATTAAAGCTTAGAGAAATAAAAATTTCATTATCATTTAAAAGACTTAACATCTGAGAGGCACTTGTCGGGAACACCTTTCCTTTTCGCCACAAAAAAGAATGTAATGTATCCAGGTAATCCCATAATGGTCGGGTGTTTTTTTCAAAATCCGACTGGATCACCGGATGATTCAGTGCATCAGGATCAGAGATCAGTTCAAAAAGTGCCTGTTTAATAAAGGTAGTGCCATGAAAACCCGGCAAGGCAGGATACGTAAATCTTCCTGGATTTTCCCGGGCAAACACAAGAAGATCTAACATACTTTTCGGATGTTCCGGCACCGGTTTTGTATCATATAAAAAGACAAGTTGGGCCATTCCCCAAGGGGATTCCATGTTATCAACAGATATAGTAAAATCATAAAGCACTGTTTTTTTATTCTCTGTATCCACCAAATGATAATTGGGCAATTTTTGAGAAAAGGGCCCATACAAAAGACGGTTCTCTTTCATGGCCTTAAAATTTTCGCCATTGATCCACATCAGGTCCACACTACCGTTTTTATGTTTTTTTGCTGCTTTTTCAACAAGGATGCGGGAAACCACGTCGCCAATATCTGCTGCTTTTACATGGATTACACGGACCCCGTATTTTTTTTGTACAACTCCTGAGGCCCAAGCGATATACTCATTAATCGGTTGAGAACCGCCCCAGGCATTGAAATATACGGTTTGCCCTTTTGCTGCCGTTTCAACCTCACCCCACTCTTGCGCGAAGGCTTGTGAAAAACCTGATAAAAGAGTCAACCCTAGTAAAATTAAAAAAAAGTGTCTCATGGTATGTCCTGTTTCTCTTGAATTTAAAAACACGCTCTTCTATGTATACGAATGTTAAACAATCTTCGTGTGGAATTATCCCTTTGTCAAGGCAAAAAACAAATTTAAAAAATATCTGTCTGACAAAAAAGAAAGGAGGATACTTTTTATTTTCCTATGGTTTAAAAATCTGATATGATTTTATTTTTCACAATTACAAAATAAAGTCTTACAAAGGAGTGTTGTTTTGGAAGAAAAGAGTGTTATTCGTTTTGCAAACCGTATGAATCAGCTGCCCCCTTATTTATTCGGAATGATCAACCAGATGAAAATGGAAAAAAGGCGGGCCGGGGATGATGTCATTGATCTTGGTATGGGGAATCCGATGGATCCCACACCTGATGCGGTGATTGAAAAACTGATTGAAGTGGCCAAAGACCCCAAATCACATCGATATCCGGAAACCTCCGGCATGCCGCATTTAAAAATTGAAATTACTAAATATTACAAGCGACATTATAATATTGATCTTGATTCTGAAAAAGAAACTTATTTCACTATTGGTTCCAAAGAGGGAATATCCCATCTCTGTCTGGCCATCATGGGCCCGGGAGATTCCGTGCTTGTGCCTGCCCCTGCATTCCCGGTGCATATTTATGCAGCCGTTATTGCCGGAGCCAATGTCATGAAGATACCCATAGCACCTGAAAAAAGCTTTCTTGATCGCATCATCAACATCTGTGAATCCTGTTATCCCAAACCCAAAGTTCTCATGCTCAATTATCCCCATAACCCCACAGGGGTTGTAACGAACAAAGAATTTTTCAAAGAAGTGGTAAAGCTTGCCAAACGCTTTAAATTCATGGTCATCAATGACTTTGCCTATTCAAAAATTACTTTTGACGGATATGAAGCCCCCAGTTTTCTTGAGGTGGAGGGTGCAAAAGATATAGGGGTTGAATTCGGGTCTTTTTCAAAATCCTATAACATGGCCGGATGGAGAATTGGGTATTGTGTGGGAAATGCTGAGATTGTTCAAGCCCTTGGAAAAATTAAAGGGTATTTTGACTATGGGATCTTTTCTGCCATCCAGGTGGCTGGCATTATTGCGTTGCGCGATTGTGACGACACTATTCCCGAGCTGGCAAGTCTGTACCAAACCAGAAGAGATGTTTTGTGCAGCGGCCTTGAAAGAATCGGATGGGACATTAAAAAACCAAAAGCCGGTATGTTTGTCTGGGCAAAAATTCCGGAACCATTCAACAGAATGGGAGCCATGCAGTTTGCCATTGAAATGATGGACAGAGCGAACGTAGCGGTTGCTCCCGGAACAGGATTCAGCGAAGAAGGAGAAGGTTTCCTGCGTCTTGCCCTGGTGGAAAACGAAGAACGGTTGAGACAGGCTGTTCGTCAAATAAAAAAAGCCATGGAAAATATAAGTGTTTAATTCAACTGATTGAGCATTTAATTACCTTCACCGCCTTTTCAACAGATAAAGTGCCTGTGTTCAAAAGAAGATCGTAATTTGCCGGATTGATTGCATCACTATTAAAATACCTTTTTACAAAGGCGCTTCTGTTGGCGTCTGTACTGACGATATATTTTTGGGCATCGTCCTTGTTCAAATCAAGGCTTCTCTGTATATAATCACGCCTGACTGTCATGGGAGCAATAATTCTTACCCTGAGGGCATTTTGTTTTTTTAACACACAATTGGCACCTCTTCCGAGAATAACGGCATTTCCATGCTTGCCGATGGTGCTCAATATCTTAAACAGGAATTTTGAATATTCATCCGGCCACAAATGCTGCTCACTTACAAAATTAGATACGATATCATCAACGATATTCATTCCTCTTTCATCCAGAGTTTCTATAAAAACCCGACTGTTCTTTGATGTCTCAACCATGGCATCAACTATTTCGTGATGGAAAAGATCAAACCCTGTTTCCCGACAAAGTTGTTTTGCAACTTCATATCCCCGGCTGCCCGATTCCCTTGATATGGTGATAACATTGACGGTCTCCTGAATGGGTTTATCTTTCCTTTTCTCCTGTTCCCATCTTTTGATCCGCTCGTCGATTATTTTATGAATAGACTTGGTCATGATATCCTCCTTTTTTTAATAACTATCACAAAGAATTTATCATTGAAGTGTATTCACAGAATACTTTAAATTCGGAATTAAGTCAATTAAACGTTGGCCTGCCTCACCAGTTTTTTGTTTTAGACAACTCTATCAATAATCGAGCGAAGAGACCTCAAGAGCATGTTTTTGAATAAAATTTCTCCTGGGTTCCACTTCCTCACCCATCAAAAGGGTGAAAATTTCATCTGCTTTTTCAGCATCTTCGATATCCACACGGAGCATATTTCTTTTTTCAGGATTCATGGTGGTTTCCCATAGCTGATCGGGATTCATTTCACCCAAGCCTTTGTAGCGTTGAATATTGATACCTTTTTTAGCTTCTGACATGATAAAATCAAACAGGCTGTTGGTATCATCAAAATGATATTCTTTTTTTGTCTGCGCATCTGATTGTTTGGCAGATATGGAAAAAGGGGGTTTGTCAAACTGTTTAATTTTTTCATATCCTCTTAACATTCTTTTGTAATCACCCAAGGACAGAATTTCTCTGCCAACCCTCAAAAGGATCTGCTTCTCTTCTTTATTATATATATCCATTTCAAAAACATTTCTGTCCGGATCATACTCTATTTCACCAAGGATATATCCATTATTTCCAAGGTCTTCTGAAAGGGAAATAAAGTTTTGTTTTTCCTCAAGAAAAAATTTATCCTTCACTCCGTTTTTAATCAGGGTAAGTAAAAGATTTGTATCCATATCTCTTTTATTTAACAGATTCACTGCCGTATAATAATCAGACAAATCAATTAAAAAAGAATAGAATTCGTCTTCAGAAAGCGGTTCTTTCTTCCCATTTAAAAAAATATCTTTCTGCCCGGTAACTCTCTTTACCAGATAATTGGAATATTCTTCTTCATTTTTCAGATATACCCCGCTTTTTCTTGAACCCACCCTGAAAAGAGGTGGCTGGGCAATATATAGATATCCTTTTGAAACCAGATCCGGCATCTGTCTATAAAAAAAGGTTAACAACAGCGTTCTGATATGCGATCCGTCAACATCCGCATCTGTCATGATCACAACTTTATGATACCTGATTTTTTCAATATCATATTCTTCACTGCCAACACCGGTTCCAAGAACCGTAATCATATTTTTAATTTCATCACTCCGCAAAATTTTATCAAATCTGGCTTTTTCTACATTCAGAATTTTTCCCTTAAGGGGAAGTATGGCCTGGAAGCGCCTGTCCCGTCCTTGTTTAGCACTGCCGCCTGCAGAATCACCCTCCACAAGAAACAATTCTCTTTCAGCAGGATCTGCAAACTGGCATTCAGCCAATTTTCCCGGTAAGGATGAATCCATCAGGGTCCCTTTTTTTCTGGCAAGCTCCCTGGCTCTTTTGGCGGCATCTCTGGCTCTTGCCGCATCAACCGACTTGGCAATAATTTTTCTTGCAACCGTTGGATTCTCTTCAAGATAATGACCTAATTCTTTATTAAGAAGGGATTCAACAATCCCTTTAACTTCATTATTCCCCAATTTTGTTTTTGTCTGACCTTCAAACTGAGGTTCCATCAGTTTTACCGAGATAATAACAGAAAGCCCTTCTCTCATATCATCGCCACTGACTTTAATATTCTGCATATTTTTGGGTAGATTATTCGATCCCGAAGAAATGTAAGAATTTACTGTACGGGTCAATGCCCCTTTAAAGCCCGATACATGAAACCCCCCTTCAATGGTTTTAATATTGTTGGCAAATGAATAAAGTTTTTCTTTAAAGGTATCATTATATTGAATAGCCACTTCAACCTGTACATCATTTTTAGTTCCTTCAATATGAATAGGATCATGTAAAACAGTACAGGAGCGGTTTAAATATTCAACAAAAGAAATAATGCCGCCTTCATAGTGAAAGTCTTCTTTTTCAGCAGACTGTTCATCTTCAATAATAATTCTGACACCTTTGTTTAAAAAAGCCAGTTCTCTCATTCTCCGGGTAAGGGTCTCAAAAATAAATTCATTCTCGTTCATGATGTCGAAATCAGGACTAAATGTAATCTTTGTTCCTTGTTTATCCGTATCCCCTTTAATGATTAATTCAGTCAGCACCTTTCCTTTGGAATAAGACTGAGAATAAACCTTACCGTTTTTATAGACTTCCATTTCAAGTTTCTCGGAGAGTGCATTCACAACGGAAATTCCCACTCCATGCAATCCGCCGGATACTTTATAAGAATCTTTGTCAAACTTACCCCCGGCATGGAGTTTGGTCATAACCACTTCACATGCAGGTATGTGTTCTGTTTCATGCATTTCAACAGGAATCCCGCGGCCATTATCTTCCACACTCACCCGCATATCCGGATGAATGATCACAATAATTCTATCGCAATATCCTGCCATGGCCTCATCAATACTATTATCCACCACTTCATAAACCAGATGGTGAAGGCCTTGAAGATCAACATTTCCTATATACATAGAAGGTCTTTTCCGTACGGCTTCAAGACCTTCAAGTACTTTTATACTATTCGCACCATATTTATTGCTTTCTTTATTCTCATTCACGTGTAACCTCTATATTATGATATATGCATCGCCATTATGACACAAATAAGTTTATCATCATTAAGACCCCTGATAATACAAGGACTTTTATTGTCTTTAACATTTAGAACAACAATACTGTCTTCAAAAACACTTAAGGCATCTATAAAATATCTCGGATTAAAGGCACTTTTAATCTCTTCATCAGAAAATGAGATCATCATCTGCTCTTTTGATTCACCTATTTCAGGATTGGTAATGGTAACCAAAAGCTCATTGTCTTTGAAATTTAAAATCACACTTTTATAATCATCAGAAGTTAAAATAGATACCCGCTTCATAAGGGTTGAAAACATAACTTTGTCCATTTCAATGGGAATCATATTTTCGTGATTTATCACAGGTTTATAATCAGGGTACTCTCCTTCAAGAAGTTTGATCATGATGGATTCATTTTTATTTTGAAAAATAAAGTGGTTGTCTTTAACTCCCACCTTTATACCGCCTTTACTGCTGTCGATGAATTTGCTTAACTCAGACAACCCTTTTTTAGGGATAATTACACTTTCATCCGGCAACAGAAGTTCTCCTTTAAACTCTGTATCATAACAATGAAGCCGTCTTGAATCCGTTGATACGATTCTTAATCTTTCGCCATCATCTGTTGATATTTTTTCGATCAGTGATCCGATAACATAAATCCGTTTTTCTTCACCTGAATAATTCACAATAGAAGCTACATCAACCATCTTTTTTAAATCTGTGGCATTAATTTCAATAAATTCTATATTTTCTATGACCGGGGTCTCAGGAAAGTTTTCATAATCAGAAGATACAATATGAAAAACACTGTCTCCCTTTCCAATTTCAACCCACCTGTTTTCTATTTCATTAATTAGAATTTTATTTTCCGGGTATTCTCTGATAATTTCAAAAAATTTTTTTGAATTAATAGATAAAACACCCTCTGTTTCCACTTGGGCCTCATAGGTCCCAAGAAAAACAGTTTCCAGATCATTGGCTGTGATAGTGATCTCGGATCCCATTGCTTTGATAAGAATATCAGATGTAATGGTCAAATTGGTTTTTCTTCCGGTCAATCCCTGAATTTTTGAAAGAACGTCCAGAATATTTTTTTTGTCAAACGAAAATTTCATTTAATTTTCCTTTTTTAAAATTATATATCCTTTAATATTTATATTAAATTATTTGATTTATCAATTATTAAATAGGGATGATTTTGTTTATTACATATTTAGTAAATAACTATAATAATAATAAAGAGTGTTTAAATGTTTAAAACTATTCAACTATTTAAAATAATTATAGATAATCATAAAACAACTATTTATAATTATGTTTGTTTCTCAATAAAACCCCACACGTTTTAGCGCTTAATTTTAAGGTGTTCAAAACTGCCTGGTTTTAAACAATTTATTAAAATGATTCAATCCAGTTTTTAACATCTTGTAATCCTTTATTATTCCAATCATCTGCTGTTCTTTTTTCAAGATATTTTAAAAATAGAGTGTCAATAACTTCAAAAATTTTAAAACAAAAAAAAGCTTTTTCCAATACCAGACCTTCAATTTCATCTTCTTTTTTAGACAGTTCTATCTTTGGGGTTTTTAGACTGGTAATATTAAAACTTTCTCCTTTTATCGTAAATTTATACTCATCTTCATTGATTTTACAGATCAGATTAATCTGGGTAACCCACGCCCCTTTTTTCAGCGCAGTGGTTCCTTCTTCAAGACCCGCTTGGTCCCCCTTTATGGTAATTTTTTCTTTTGATTTATCCCCTAATTTATTTTCAAGGACAATTGAATTACCCACTTCAAGCGTGACAGCATCTTTTGTGTTTAAAAGGGATGATATAGTCTGATCGGTTTCAATTAAGAACCAGATCCAGGTTAAAAAATCATTTCCAAGAAATTTATATTTATTATAAGCAGTTGCAATATCAAGCATAAGATCACCTCGAATATTTTAAAGGGGCAAGTGTCAGTACCCTGTCTTTTTGCGGGTTTGAAAATTTTGATTTAGTTTCAACAATTGTATAGGGAAACAGTCTTATGGGTTTTAAATTAAAAGATTTTAAAAAAATGGTTTCAAAAAATTCATTAGCCGCTTTCTGCGTGGTATATAAATAGAGATTTTTTTCTTCATAATTCCATAGGACATCATATACGTTGGGGATAGCCGGAATTTTATGTATTAATATATCCGTGACCGTTTCCTTTATTTCAGATTTTTCGTTTTTAGAAAGAAAGTCTCTTCCTGATTCTTTTTTCTTTTTTTCAATTTCAATGACCATATATTTTTGAATCAGCTTGGCCGGAATTGTTTTTTTATCAATTCTCAAAGAAAATAGAAAGTAAGTTCCAAACAGAAAGGAAAATTTATTAAAATCCGGATTATAAGGACTTTCAACCGGTGCCCATCCAGCTAAAATTTCATCATATTCACTCTCTATTTTAGGGATTGAATGTTTTATTAGACCGTTTCGTACTTTTTCTGTAATTGAGCCCTCAATTTTCCCATCAACATGATACCGGCTGATAGAATGTGTTGAAGAAATTAACCCCATATCTTTATCCTTGTTATAAATAGTTATTTTTATTAAAAATAATATATTATCTGTACCGGATCTTTCTATCACAGTTTAATAAAAAACAACAGAACTCTTCTTTTAATTATTTGGACATTAACACATTGTGTATGATTTCTTAACTTATCGAGTTTCTTTAATTATTTACTTATTCAGCCAGTTGTTGTATGGGTTAAAGGTTTAATTGGAATTTTAATAATTTTCATGATTATAAATGAGGTAAAAACTATGAAAAAGAGAATGCAGACGATTGACGGAAATGCAGCCGCAACTCATGTGGCCTATGCCATGAGTGAAGTTGCTGCCATATATCCGATTACACCTTCAAGCCCCCTGGGTGAAATCGCAGACACATGGGCATCAAAAGGCAGAAAAAATATATTTGGTCAGGTGTTAAATATTAAACAGATGCAGTCTGAAGCAGGCGCTGCAGGCGCTGTTCATGGTTCTCTTGCTGCTGGAGCGCTTACAACAACGTTTACCGCATCCCAGGGACTTTTATTAAAGATACCCAATATGTATAAAATTGCGGGTGAACTTCTTCCCTGTGTTTTTCATGTAACCGCTCGCTCTTTATCCGGTCACGCACTTTCCATTTTTGGAGATCACCAGGATGTCATGTCTGCTCGTCAGACAGGGTTTGCTATATTGTCGTCCAATTCAGTCCAGGAAGCTCAGGATATGGCGCTGGTTGCTCATCTTGCAACTATGGAAGCCCGGGTGCCATTTCTGCATTTTTATGATGGGTTTAGAACTTCCCACGAAATCCAGAAAATAGAAATGATTGAATATGAAGATATGGCATCCTTGTTTAATTATGATGCCTATAAAGCATTTAAGAGCCGTGCCATAAACCCGGAGCATCCGGATACCAGGGGAACAGCCCAGAATCCGGATATTTTTTTCCAGGGCAAAGAAGCTGCCAACTCATACTATTTAAAACTTCCGGCCATTGTGAACGATTATATGAAAAAGGTCAGTGATCTGACCGGACGGGAATACAATTTGTTTGATTATGTGGGAGATCCTGAAGCGGACAGGGTGATTGTTGCCATGGGGTCCGGCTGTGAAGCCATTGAAGAATCCATAAACAAACTCAATACCCGGGGTGAGAGACTTGGACTTGTAAAAGTTCGTCTTTACAGACCGTTTGATGCCCAAAGCTTTTTAAGGGCTATTCCGTCAACCGTTGAAACACTTACTGTTCTTGACCGGACAAAAGAGCCGGGTGCACTGGGTGATCCGCTATACACAGATGTGTGTACGGCATTCATGGAATACGGTGAAAGCCCGAAAATTATTGGCGGTAGATATGGCCTGTCTTCCAAGGAATTTAACCCGAATATGATTAAGGCTGTTTTTGACAACATGAAATCCATCCAGCCGAAAAATCATTTTACTGTAGGGATTGTTGACGATGTAACCCATACATCCCTGGATGTGAAAACCGGTTTCAACCCAGCCCCAGAAGGAACGATTGCTGCTAAATTCTGGGGACTGGGGGCTGATGGAACGGTTGGCGCAAACCAGAGTGCTATTGCCATTATTGGTGATAACACAGATAAATATGCGCAAGGATATTTTGCTTATGATTCAAAAAAATCAGGCGGATTGACCGTCTCCCATTTGAGATTTGGGGATGTACCGATCAAGTCAACTTATCTGATTGATACTCCTGATTTTGTAGCCTGCCATAAATCCAATTATGTAGAGATTTATGATGTTCTTAAAGGATTAAAAGAAGGCGGAACCTTTCTTTTGAATTCACCTTGGTCTGTTAAAAATATGGAAAAATATATTCCCGGTGATGTTAGAAAAACGATTTATGATAAAAAGATCAAGTTTTTTAATATTGATGCAGTTAAAATTGCTGGTGAAGTGGGCCTAGGCGGCAGGATCAACATGATTATGCAGACTTGTTTTTTTAAACTTGCCAATGTCCTTCCAGTTGACAAAGCCATCGGTCTTTTAAAGGAAAATATCAAGGCCAAGTTTGGTAAAAAAGGTGAAAAAATTGTTTCAATGAATATTGAAGCAGTTGATAAAACACTTGATAACCTGGTTGAAATCAAAATTCCAGAATCCTGGAAAGATGGTAAAAGAGAAGACAAGATTGTTGAAAAGACGACCCCGTTTGTGGATAATGTCATGCGAAAAATCAATACCCAGGGGGGAGATGATCTTCCGGTCAGTGCATTTACACCAGATGGTGTTTTTGAGCAGGGAACAGCTCAGTATGAAAAAAGAGGAGTGGCGATTAATGTACCTGAATGGATTCCTGAAAATTGTATAGGGTGCAACCAGTGTGCCTTTGTCTGTCCCCATGCGGCAATTATTCCGGTTGTTGTCACAAAAGAGGAACTTACCAACGCGCCTGAAAATTTTGTTACTATTGAGGGTAAAGGCAAGGGCATGGAAGACTATCAATTCAGAATCCAGGTGAATCCATTTGATTGCCTGGGGTGTGGAAACTGCGCAGATATTTGTCCTGCTAAAACCGTTGCCCTTGAGATGAAACCCCTTTCCGGCCAGCTTGAGGGTCAGGAGCAAAATTATAAATTTTCCAAAACCATTCCGTTTAAAATCAATGTTCTTAAAAGAGAAACCGTTAAGGGAAGCCAGCTTTATCAACCCCTTCTTGAGTTCTCTGGTGCTTGTTCTGGTTGTGGAGAAACACCCTATGTTAAATTGTTGACCCAGCTTTTTGGTGAAAGAATGACCATTGCCAATGCTACTGGGTGTTCTTCTATCTGGGGAGGATCAGCTCCGGCAACACCCTATTGTACCAATGCAGAGGGTGAAGGCCCGGCATACGCAAGCTCTTTATTTGAAGATGCAGCAGAATTCGGGTATGGTATGATGCTGGCAACCAATACCAGGAAAAAAATCTTGGCATCAAAGGTGGAGCAGGCTCTTGGAATGGAATTCTCTTCAGAGATAAAAGAAGCATTAAGTGGCTGGCTTGCAGGAAAGGATGACGCAGAAGAATCTAAAAAATATTCACTGGCCTTAAAAACAGTATTAAAAGATCAAACCAATGGTATTTTAAAAGAAATTTATGCTGAAAAAGATGTGTTTGTGAAAAAATCCCACTGGGTCTTTGGTGGAGATGGCTGGGCCTATGATATTGGATTCGGTGGTTTGGATCATGTTCTTGCCACGGGAGACGATATCAATATTCTGGTTCTGGATACAGAAGTTTATTCCAATACAGGCGGACAATCTTCCAAGGCAACCCCTACCGGCGCCATTGCAAAATATGCCGCATCGGGTAAAAAGATTGGAAAAAAAGATCTGGGTCGTATGATCATGAGTTATGGATATGTTTATGTGGCATCCATTTCCATGGGTGCAAACAAGAATCAAACCATGAAAGCTTTTCTTGAAGCTGAAAAATATCCCGGACCATCGTTGGTTATCTGCTATGCTCCCTGTATTAACCAGGGGATTAGAAAAGGCATGGGTAAATCTCAGTTTGAAGAAAAACTGGCGGTTGAATCCGGTTACTGGCCATTATACAGATATAACCCTGAACTGATCAAGGAAGGTAAGAACCCGTTTATGCTTGATTCAAAAGCACCTGATGGAACTTTGCAGGAATTTCTTGGCGGTGAAACCAGGTTTGCGGCCCTTGAAAAGAGTTTTCCTGAAGAATCAAAACGGCTGAGAGCTAAAATAGATGAAGAAGTGACGGATAAATACACCATGTTTAAAATGATGGCTGATGCGGGCAAAGAAGAAAAATAATTCTTTAAGCAGATAAAAGTTGTGTAAAAAGGGTCGGGATATAAATTCCCGGCCCTTTACTAAAACCGTTTGTTTGTATAGGGTGCTAAACAATTTGGCTAAATTATTATATAAATTTGGGAATAAGACATGAGAATACGCTGGAGCCTGAAAATGACCCGCCCCAAAAAAATTATTTTTATACTGTTCTTTGCCGGCATTATTTTTAACTTCGGGTTAAATACTGTTTTTGCATCAAATTCAGATCCTGATATTCAAGTTGTAAAAGGCGTCGTGAAACAAGGAGATACGGCATCTTCTTTACTCAATAAATATCTTCCTCTGAAAACTATCTACAAGATAAGTCGTCGAAGCTCAGATATTTTTTCTTTAACCCATATCAGAAAAGGTCAGCCGTATAAAATTATTTTGCAGGAGAATACTCTGGTTGGGTTTGAATATGAAATCGATAGGGAAGTCAGGCTGGTTGTTCAAAAGGAAAAAGATATATTTTCCATAAACCGGGCGCCAATCGAATATGATGTAGCGCTTGAGGTGGTATCTTCAACCATTACATCCAGCCTGTTTGAAGCCGTAAGAAAATCAGGGGAAAAAAGCGATCTTGCATGGAAATTGTCTGATATTTTTGCCTGGGACATTGATTTTATCAGGGATATCCAACCCGGTGACCAGTTCAAGGTTCTTGTGGAAAAACGATACCGCGATGGTAAGCTTTCAGGCTACGGTAATATTCAAGCCGCTTTTTTTACGAATAACGGCACGCTTTTTAAAGCCTTTTTGCATAAAAATTCAAAAGGGGTATCAGGATATTATGATGAGAAGGGAAAATCACTTCAAAAAGCATTTTTAAAGGCCCCCTTAACGTTTTCACGAATTACATCCAAATTTACCAAAAGAAGATTTCACCCTATTTTTAAAGAGTATCGGCCACATCCAGGAGTGGATTATGCTGCCCCAAAGGGCACACCCATAAAAACTGTTGGGGACGGTGTTATCGCGGAAATCGGTTACAACAAAGGCATGGGGAATTATATTAACATTCGTCATTTTAATGGATATACTACTGGGTATAATCATATGCGAAAATTTGCCAAAGGCATGAAAAAAAACAAAAGCGTGTTGCAGGGAGATGTGATTGGGTATGTGGGAATGACAGGGTATGCCACAGGCCCCCATTTGGATTTTCGAATGAAGAAAAATGGAAAACTACTTGATCCGCTCAAGCATAAATCCCCGTCGGCAAAACCGGTCAAATCAGTTGAGATGGAACAGTTTTTAGCAAGGACATTAGAGTTATCTGCAAGAATATTAACCGCTCAAAAGCCTGTCTTATCAGATAAAAAATTAACTTAAAGGATTATAGAGCATATGGCAAACCCAATCCGGTTAAAAGCTATCAATGGTCTTAAATTAGATGATACCTTTACATATCAAAGAACCTTTACAAAAGAAGACACCCTTTTGTTTGGCGATATGACAAGGGATTACAACCCAGTTCATTATGATGGGCGCTGGACAGATGAAAAAAGGTTTAAAGGGGTTATCTGTCACGGTCTCCTGGTCGGGTCAATGATCTGTGAATTTGGCGGCCAGGTGGGATGGCTTGCCACAGGCATGAATTTTAAATTCATCAGCCCTGTTTATTTTGGCGATACCATCCAATGTGCCGTGACCATTACCAAAATAGAGGAGAATGGCCGAGCAGAAGCAACGGCACTCTTTACCAACCAGGACAAAAAACAGATTGGTTATGTCCATATGACTGGCCGTCTGCCAATGAAAAAAGAAAAAGAAATTTTGAGAGCTATGACACAGGAGGGTGATCCAACCAATCAACTGGCTGCTGAACATTATCCCCTAATATAAGTAATCCTGGCGAAAATAGCCTTGATCTCAATGTTCCATCGTGCTAAACTTTTTTGTCTTTTGTTAAGTATTTTCAAAAAATGAATCTGAAATATTTTAAAAGGAAGTGAAGCAAAGATGTCACCTAAAATAGAAAACAAAGTGAAAGAAGAAGTTGCTGCGCTTAACCTGGGTAATAAAATTCGAAACCTTCGAAAGCAAAGGGCATTAACGCTTCAGGAAGTTTCAAATCTAACCGGGCTTTCCAAGCCCTTGCTGTCGCAGATTGAAAATAATATAGCCGCACCTCCCATTGCCACGCTGATTAAGATTTCAACCGCTCTTGGTGTAAAAATCAGTCATTTTTTTCGGGATCATGAAATGGGGGACCGGATTGTGGTCGTAAGAAAACATGAACGGTACAGCGTTAAAAAATTATTTCATCATAAAAACGAATCCAAAGTCGGATATCGATGGGAGTCTTTGGCATATCCTATGGTGGGAAAACAAATGGAGCCGTTTGTTGTAGAGATAGAGCCCAGAGAAGAAGAAGAGCTGCTCTATAATGACCACAAAGGAGAAGAATTTCATTTTGTCATGGATGGTGTTGTTGAGTTCAGAATTTCTGAACAGATTCATCTGCTTGAAAAAGGGGATTGCATTTACTTTGACTCCAGTATCCCCCATGCCCTGCGCGGTATTGATGGTGTTGCCAAATCTTTGATTGTTATCTTTTCAGCCTGAAAAAGATTCTTTTATTTTTTGTATTCTTTTTTATAAACCGCATAATAGGTGACCGGAATCACCAAAAGTGTAAATAGCGTGGAGGCTAAAAGTCCGAAGATTAAGGCCCATGCCAGCCCTGAAAAGACAGGGTCAAAGGAATAGCCATCATGATTAACAGAGGCATAAAATAAGAGCTTGTATTGATCACCAGGATAAAATAGATGCCAAAAAGAGCTGCGGCAAAGGCAAGCCCCATATCCCTGAAGACTCTCAGGGTAATTTTCCATTCCCCCTCTCCCGCCCAATTGACACGAATTCCGTTTTCAGGCGGGTTGTCTTTAAGCGTTTCCATCATATCCAGAACCGCTTCTCCGGGTGCCCTGCCAGCCATTTTTCCAACAACATAGACAACCGGCTCAAGATTTTATGGTAAATGGGTTTTTGAGTTTTTAGTTCAACCACATGAACGAGTTCAGCCAGGGGGATCATTTTGCCCATGGAAGATCTAATGGGAATGTGGGAGATGGATATCATGTCGGATCGTATGT
>Ga0190329_1000069_pt1 | contig 28072 bp, 23 predicted proteins | sample 48720423_MG_FD_161655 | JGI IMG/M metagenome (GOLD analysis project Ga0190329, IMG submission 161655) | Hydrothermal vent sediment bacterial communities from Southern Trench, Guaymas Basin, Mexico - 4872-04-2-3_MG | ecosystem: Environmental > Aquatic > Marine > Hydrothermal vents > Sediment ... | reverse complement strand
TCTTCATTTATTACTGGAATCCCACTTACTTCCTGTCTTGATAAAATTTTTAACACTCTTGAAATTGCTTCATCTTCCAATACAGCTGTTATATCCCTTATATAAAAATCTTTTACTTTCATTATTACTCCACCCTTTCAATTTTGAATTTTTCCATAGCCTTTTCTATATCATCCAATTTAGGCGGAACCTTACTTCTATACCAAGTCTTTGCAAGCGCAGCTGCATAGCCATATTTAGCAATTTCAATTAAATCATTGGTACTAAGGTATTTATAAACCATTGCAGCCATGTATGTATCACCAGTTCCAAGCAAATGTGCATGCTCAACTTCAATAGTTGGTCTAATAAGCCAAACACCCTCTTCAGTTACAATAATGTCATAATCTACTTTATAAGACAAAACAACCATTTTGACTCCATGCCTAATTGCCTCTTTTCCTGCTTCAATATAATCTTGCTCACTCTCCAATTTTTTTCCAAATAACTTTTTTTCACGTCGAAAATCCGGCTTTAAAACCAAAGGTGGAGAAATCTTTAAAGATTCTGAAACAACTTCATCTTTTGCTTCCCAAAACACTATTTTTTTGTGTTTTTTAGCAATTCTTGTTAACTCACCATAAACACTATTTGGAACCCCTACAGGGATACTTCCAGAAATTACTATCATACTAACGTTTGGTGAAATGAGTTCAAATCTTCTTAAAAAATGTTGAAGATCTTCCATAGGAATAACTGGTCCAGAAGAATTTATCTCAGTTAAAGTATGATTTTTTTCATCTATAATTGCTATATTTTCCCTTATTTCCTCTTCAATATGTACAAAATTTGTCGTAATAAGTGTACTGGTTTCTCTTAATTCCGAAAGTACAACATCTCCTAAATACCCTCCAATAAAACCTGAAACCACAGTTCTAATTCCAAAACTAGCTAAATCAACAGCCACGTTTATTGCTTTACCTCCGGGGGTCATTCTAGAATTTTCAGACGATAATCTATGCAATTTATCAATTGTAAAATCACTAATATAAAATTCCCTGTCTAATGCAGGATTCAAACACACTGTTAAAATTGACAAAATATCACCTCGCAATTGTAAATTCTTCAGGTTCTCCCCTAAATTCAATTTTACCATTTTTCATGGAAATAAACAAATCTGCAATTGGAAGGAAACGTTTAAAAAACCTGGTGGCAAGTATCAAAGATTTTTCTTCGGAAAGGATTTTTTTCTTTATTATGAGTGACAATTTTTGTAGATGATCATCATCTAAATGATCCAATATACAATCAAAAATTACAAGCTTACTATCTTTAAGATACGAAAGAAATAAAAGTATAGAAATTTTCTCAAGAACATATAAATTAGACAATTTCGTTTTGTACCCAACATCTAAACTCTTTAAAAGGCCAAAATCATCCAGAAGGGAAGAATACTCTTCAAATGGAAGGAATTCATTTCCAATTGCAAGTTCAATAAGTTCCCCAAAAGTTAAATAATCCAACGCTTCAAAAAAATTTGTATCACTATAAAAAACCAAATTTCTCAGTTGCTTGATATCATATTCAAACAAATCTCCTTGATCTAAAAAAACTTTCCCATCATATTTTATTTCATCAAATATTTCTTCATTTAATCTTGCAAATGAACGAAGAAGTGCGGATTTACCGGAACCTCTAGGACCATAAAGAACCAAAGTATTACTTTCCTCTAAATCAAAAGTTACATTTTCAAATAACTTTACTTTATTAGCAAAGCCCGTAAAATTTTCAACTTCAAGAATTTTCTTTTTTTGGCTTTTCATCCGTATTCACCATATCCTTTAGCCTGTTTTCCAATTCCTTTTTTGCTTCTTTATTACCCGAAGAAGATAACTTAATTAACTCAATTTGTGAAAGTATTTTTACTTTTTTTGCCATTAATTGCCACCTCTCTTATATCTTTCCAAGACTATTTTACTCTTTTTTCTTTAAAAGTTTTTGTATTAAAAATTACACTTTAAAAAATTTGTTTACAAAATGTATAAAATAAATTTTTAGGAGTTATTGAAGATATCTAAAATATTTTTATTAGAAGGAATAACTAAAACGTCATATATATAAAATGTTTCATTTTAATATTTAAATCTACATTGCAAAAAAATAAAGAAATGGTATAATTAAACAAAATAAAAGGAGAAATAATATGAAAGACATTGAAAATAAAGAAACGTTCAAAAAAGGAGAAGAAATCGCAAATGCAATTACCCATGGAATAGGAGTGTTATTAAGCATCAGTGCTATAGTTTTGTTGATAATTTTTACGTATAAAATTCCTTTAAAATTAATTAGTACCGTTATTTATTCTTCTACACTCTTTCTTTTATACCTTTCCTCAACCTTGTATCACTCAATTACAAACAAAAAAGCAAAGAATTTATTTGAGATTTTTGATCATGCAAGCATTTATCTTCTTATCGCAGGAACTTATACACCATTTGCTCTTATAGTATTGAATGGAAAACTTGGTTGGTTTATCTTTTTTATTATATGGACTTTAGCTGTTCTTGGAATTATTTACAAGATTTTTTTCGTGAAAAAATTTGTAGTTTTTTCCACACTCTTGTATATAGCTATGGGGTGGCTTGTTATTTTTGTTTTAAAACCCTTGAGCCAAAACCTTGATAGATTAGGCATGCTATTCCTCTTTGTAGGAGGAATTTTGTACACAGCTGGAACAGTATTCTATCTTTGGCGAAAAATTCCATATCATCACGCTTTCTGGCATGTTTTTGTGCTTGCAGGAAGCATTTTCCATTTTTTTGCAATACTTTCAATCTAATTTTGGATAAAAAATCAAGAAAAACGTAAAAATAATATAGAACAAGATACCCATCTGCCAATTAACTATTCTATAGAAAACTCCTAAAGAAAGTATAAGATAAATACCTGAAATTGTCCAGATAGTGTAAAGCATTTTCCTTTTGTCCTTAGTTAATTTTAATAATTTCGCACTTAGAGAATATTTGAATTTTTTTAAAAAAAGAGGAATTGATTCCAGAAATATGGGAGTTAATACAATTAAAGACGGGAAAATATGACTTAGTCCTCCCCTAGATGAGGAAAGAACAGAAATCACAATTACCCCACCTATTAAATAATTTCCAATTTCTCCAAGCTGTATTCTAGAAGGAGGAAAGTTATAAAATATAAAAGCAAAAAGGGATCCAAGTAAACACATCAATATCATTTTATCGTAAGTACTTGTAACAAAAAAATAAAATCCCAATCCTAAAATCATCGTTAATGAAGCACTTACACCATCAAAATTATCAACTTTCCTAAAAATTTCAATCAAAAAATAGCTAAAAAAGACACCAATTGGGAGATAAAAAAGCCCAACGTATTTAAAATTAACAATCAAAAGGGAAAAAATCACAATTAAAAATTTTAATTTAAACGATTTTTGTTTCAAATCTTCATATAGTCCTAACATTGCTAAAATAGTTAAAAAAGATTTCACGAATAAATCGAAGGGAGCTAAAAGAATTATAGAAACAAATAATCCCATTCCTCCAAGATAAGGTATACTTCTTTCTTTTTTCTCTAAAATGTTATATTTAATTGCCAATTTTCCAAAAAAAGGTATGGCAACAATTGAAATAGCAAAAGAAATCACAAAATAAATCATAACCGATCCTCCAATTAAAAAGCCTGGTCTCGTTTGAGACCAGGCTAGTTTTATTTTATTTTTACTGGCAATACAGTGGCATATTTACTATCTGGAACATATGAAGAAAGAATTGCTTTTTGATCGTATCCTTCTGGAACAATTATATCTACCACATATGGTGCCATGTCTCTGGAATCTTTCGGATAACCACCTAAAGTCCATTGACCAGGCTCCGGGGTTACAGGCCTAAAGTTATCTGGACCATATCCATCCTGACTACCAACAAGAATATATGCGTAAATTTCATCTGAAACTTCTAAATATTTCTTATAAACTATAACATTTATTGTTTTTTCACCAGTATCAGCTTCTACTCTAACAGCATCATTTATCTCTTTTCCATCATTTGTAGCAAAAAATTGACCGTAAGAAGTCCAACCTGCTACTTTAATGAAGTAATCCCATGGATGTTTTTCATCAAATTGAACTCTTGCTCCTTCATTATATGTATCAACTCTACCACCTGGTTTTGTGTCCAAGTATATGTTAACGAGCTGATGTGAAAAACCTTTTGGTGCTCCCCAAGGATTAGTCATCTCAACAAATTTAATCTGGAAAATATAGGCCTCTTCATTTTCCATTATCACAACATCTGACATATCAAATAAACCTTTGAAAGGCTCAAATGCAACATCTTTAGGATACGTATATGTTCCGGGACCATACTCATCACCAACTGGATCTTTGAATATTTTCAAAATATCTCCCTTTACTATTGCTGGGAGTATTACATTTATAGGTCCACTGTTTGGAGCAAAATCTATATCTTGTCTATCCCTAGAAATAACCACTGCAATGTTAAATTCTTCTCCAGATTTCACATTTAATAAATCATATGGAATTTCAAATTCTACAATTTCACCAACATTGCCCTTAACTTCACCGGTGGTTAATATCCAGGTATCATTTCCAGAAGCTTTGTAAAAGCTAACTTTTTGCCTTTTCTCCCATGTTTTTAAATTAATTACAAACCTATGGGACAATGCAAAACCTAATGGAGTCACTTTTTCTTTCGAATAATATGTTTTTGCATTGAATTTTTCCGCTTTTGGACTATCTGCGTAAATTTCAATCTTAACGTTTTTTCCCAAATACTCTTTTGCAGTTCTGTCTAATTGTACTCCAACATATAGGCCGGTATCTCCTCTTCCAACAATTACATTTTGAAGAATATTTTCATCAAGTGTATCATCAAAGATCGCTGTTGCTTTTTCAAATTCATCAAGTTTTCCATCTAATGAATACTCAATTTTCTTAATAACACCTGTGGTTGGTGGAGCTGGTTTTTTGTTTGGAATATATAAATAACTCGGAATATCTTTATAACCAGCTAGTTCATACATTTTTATTAAAAGATTTTTGAATTGCTGATCAAATAAAACTTCATTATTTCCAGCATCTTGATCAGCACCGTACCACCAGAACCAATCGCTTCCTTCAGCAGCATATAGAACATGCCTTGCAAGATCGTCTTCGTGAATATTTACATTACTTAAAAGAATTTCTCTTGCTTTAGACAGCCTATCCCATGCTTCATTTTCTTCTTTTTCTCCTATCCAAGTATCCAAAGATCCTCCTGCCCAAGAACCTTTTGCCAATGTTTTTAATTCTTTTTTAACTCCATATTTTGCAATATATTGACTTGGAGTTATTAAATTAATCAATGGATCTTCAGAAAGTTTTTCATATAAAAGCTTTCTAAAATCATTTCCATTATTTGGATAATGCTCCCAAGCATTTTCACCATCAAGAGCAATTGTAATAATCAAATCTCCAGAGGTATTAATTTTTTGATATTCATGAAGTGTATTTATTAAATCATTTACTGCATCTTCTGCACTCATTTGTGAATACTTAAAGCTAATTCTATTTGAAAGGTCAGTATCCCTGAAAAATACGACAATTTCACCTTTATTTGTTTTCAATTTGTATGGTCTCAAGAGATTTTCAATATCGCCCGTATCAACACCACTTTTTTGTAAAATTGATTTATCTGTAACTATCCATTTAATATTATTTTCAGCAAAAAGTTCTGCAACTTCCTGGGAAACAGCTTGCTCTGAAGGCCACATTCCTTCAGGTTCTTTTCCAAAAATCTGTTCAAAGTAATTTAATCCTTCTTTTATTTGACCATTTGCATCATCAATCCATCCTTTATCAACAAGGATTGGAAGTATAGGATGATAGAAAGGTGTTGTTGTTAGTTCAATTTTTCCTTCCTCCCATAATTTTTTGTATTTATCTACTATTGTAGATAAAATCTTCTTGTGAAAATCCAAAACATATAAAAGATCATCTCTTGTATAATGTTCTTTTTCTAATAAACCACTAAGTTTTGAATCTGATTGTATGTATTCAATATTTATCCAATACAAGTTCCAACAAACCTTCAAATCTAATAAATCCTGATTAGAAAATTCTTGACCTGAGGTTTTTAATTCCATTAATTCTTTATATCTTTTATGCCCATTTACAAATTGAGGATTAATATCAAAAAAGTGATCAATTATAAATTTCTTTTCTTCTTTTGTTAATTTATCTTCTTCTTTTAACGAAAGTCTCTGATATTCGTCAGTAGCTCCTTTTAAATAATCCTGTATTTGGAGCAATAAACTGGGTACAATATTAAAAGTAACACTCCCTTTTTCAAGATATTTATCAACTAGATCTGCCATATAAGGATAATCATTTACACCGTGAGCTCTAACCCAAGGCATCATATATTCATTGGAGCCTGGGATTTTATACAACGGTTGATGATGATGCCATATTATTGCTACATTCAATGGTTGGTTTTTTTCAGTTTTTGTACCATTTTCTAATCCAATTACTAATCTTCCGTCTTTTTCATAAACTTCAAAGTATCCATTTTTTCCACCAAATCCATCATCAACAAATGCTGGTGCATTAGGATCAGTCTCCCATTGTTCACCATTGATAACAAATTTATATTGATATGCCCCTGCATCAAGCTCAAGAACTGCTTCCCACCATCCATCTCCTATTTCATAACATTCGATAGATTCAGGATCCCAATTATTAAAATTACCAGCAATTGTTACATACTCAGCATCTTTTGCAAAAAATCTAATAACCACATATCCTTCTTCATCTACAAAGAAATTTTCAGGGTTGAAATTCTCATTTATTTCTATTGTTTTTTCTTTTGCCTTAATTTCTTTTTCTCCTGTTCCAATTATTATCAGTTTTCCATCCTTTTCAACCAAAGTAAAAATTCCGTTATAACCCCCAAATCCATCATCAACAAAACCTGGAGCTTCAGGATCTTCTTTCCAGTTCGTTCCCTCAATAACATATTTATATTGGTATGTTCCAGGTTTTAATTCCAAGGCAAGTTTCCAGACACCATCTTCCTTTTTCATAGAAAGTTCAGTTGGATTCCAATTGTTAAAATTTCCAGCTAAATATACTATCTTCGCATCTAGAGCTTCTTTAAAGGTAAAAACTACTTTACCGTTTTCAACATAAACTGCTGAAAAAGCTAATAAACTAACTAAAACAAGAGTAAGAATTAAAAACTTTTTCATTCATATACCTCCCTTCTGGAATCATTTCCAAAATATATTATACACGAAACTGAATTTTTAAATTTTGAAAATGAAAAATTCCAAATTATTCTTTTTCAATCTTCGTAAGGTCAGTCTTTCTCTTTGATTCGACTATCATCATACTCAATGCAAGAATTAGAGATAAAGTCGCAAACCCAATAACTATAGAGGTTATGATAACAGCTTGAGGAAATGGATCTACATAGCTTGAAACTCCGGGGGTCTTGATTGGATAAAAATTACCTTTTTTAGAAGAAATTATTACAAATAACATAACTACTGCCGTATTTAAAATATCTAAAGAAATCACTTTAGATAAAATATGTTTTTTGAATAAAAGTCCATATATTGAAAACATCATTATTACTATCGGACCTAAAAAATCAATATTTTCTAGCATATTCTCACCTCATAAAAAACATCATTTAAAAGTTGTGGCACAACATTATAAATTGATACTTGCTTGCAAAAATCAATATCATCTTTATAACCCAATTCCAGTAATTTTTTTGTATGTTCTCCTTCAAAATTTAGCCCTGTCCTTTTCCAAAATTTAAGCGAAATAAGCGAACTATCGTTAAAATCATATCTTTTGTATTTTTCTAATCTTTCTATGAAAGCACCGGCAAAAAGAGTATCTTCAAACGAAATCCTTCCATTGTTCCCAGAACACCATAAAACAATATTTTCATCATTTTTTACATAATCCACTATATAATCCAAATTTAAAAACGAACCAATTACAACCTTTGAAGAAACTTTCCTTGCTTTTTCAACAACTTTTGTACCATTTGAAGTTGTTAAAACAATTTTTTTATCTTTTACATCAAAAAACTCTAAAGGAGAATTACCTTTATCAAAACCTTTAATTTTTTGAGTGCTTCTTTCACCACATAAAATGAAACCATCTTTTCTCATTTCTCTTGCTTTTTTAATTGAATTTGTGACTTTTACAAACTTTGCTCCATTGTAAAGTGCAGTGATAATAACTGATCCTGCTCTTAACACATCAATAACAACTATCGTTCCTTCCGTTGTTGGAGCTTCTTTAAAGGAAAATAAAGTTTCTACCATCTAAATCACTCCGAATAAACTGAAAATCCCGATAGAAAAAATCATAAATGTTAGTATAAGTTCTGTTGTAAAAGTAAATTCAAAATTGATTTTTGAAAAGAATAATTTTCCTATCAGCATACCTATTGGAACTAAAACTAAAGATTTTAAACTAATAAAAATTGGATAAATTAAAATAAGGGAAATTAAAAAGAACAAAAGAAAAAAGTGATTTTTTTCAAATTTTAATTTTTTAGGTAGTGTTTTCCCAAAATATAAAGAAGAAAAAAGTGAAATAAAGACTGATAAAATCTTCGAATCAATCATTTGTTCTTTTAAATAACCTCCTAAAGTAAAAGAAAAACCAGAAATAGAAAGAAATGAAATGAAAATGGCTAAAAATAAAAAGATTGAATAAGTTCTTTCCTTTTCAAGATTTCTTTCCACAAATCTTGTACTTAAAAAAAGAAGTGTTTTTGAAACACCGTGAGCTAAAACATAAAAAGGTGCAAATAAAGGATTTAAAAGAATAATTCCTAATTGAGACATAGTACTGAAAGCTAATAGTTTTTTTAAGTCCTTTGAAAAAAGCGCAAATATCGCTCCAAAAAAGAAAGTCAAAACACCTAAAAAATAAAATTCGCTACCTATACCAAGTCTAATAAGTGGATATAAAACAGATTGAGTATACACACCTGACAATAGAGCTGAAGTTTCAGTTTCTGCATTAGAATGGACCTCAGGTAACCATAACCCAAATAAAAAAATCCCCGCTTTAGAAATTAAAGCAGATTTCATTAAAAATTCAGAAATACCTGAAACGTTTTGAATGTCAAAACTACCTGTTTTAAAATAATGGATTCCAACTCCAAATAAATATATGTTCATTGCAACAGCACTGGCAAAAATATATTTTAAACCCACAAGTTTATGTTCAAACTTTTCTCCAGATAATATTAATAAAACAATCAAAATTGTTAGAGTTTCAAGTAAAACATAAATATTAAACAAATCGTTTGAAATAAACAAAAAATTTAAAATAACATGGGTCAGAGAAACAAAAAAATTTGTATTTAATTTGTAAAATCTGATAAGTTGTATTGACACAATAAATGTACACAAAATGTTTGTGAGAATAAAATAAAAAGAAATGGAGTCACTTACAATGTGAACTCCATTATATCCTATAAGATACATATCAAATTTTTGAAATAACAAAAAGATTGATGTTAATGAAATAACAAAAGGTAGAAATTTTGCTTTTTTGAGTATATAAAAAAGGAACACAAGAAAAATTTGCATTAAAGAATAAATTACAAATATTATTGTTCTTCTACCTCCTTAAAAATAGTATATTTAGGAAGACCATTTTCAAATTTTGGAGGCATTTCTCCTTCTATTAGTGGTTTTGCATACTCAATGAACTTTTCTGTAACTTCAAACTCATTGTAAAATTCTTCAGGTAGAAATTTCGTTTTATCAGCAACTTTATTCAATTCAACAGTACCGTAATCGACGCTATATGGCTCATTGCTTTTTCTTTCTATTGTTACCATAACACCCGATACACCATCAAGAGCTAGCTGAACTGCTCTTCTTCCAGCCATTTCAGCTTCTTCAATATCAATTTTACTGGCGATATGTCTTCCGCTCCTTTGCAAATAATCAGGAATTGCCACATGGGTTTTTAGAGATAGTTCAGATCTAATCATTCCAGCAATTGTTATTCCAACTCCACCAAGTTGCCTATGACCAAAACTATCAGTGTATCCCATATCCGATACAAAAAAACCATCTGGATATCTTATTCCTTCAGAAACTGCAATTGAACAATAACCTTTTCTTCTTATTATTTCATCAACTTTTTCCAAGAATTTTTCTTTATCAAAAGGAAACTCTGGAAAGAGAATCATATCAGCTCCAATTCCGTTTATCCAGCCAAGACCAGCTGACGCAACAAGCCATCCTGCATGCCTCCCCATTATTTCCATTATAAAAACGCGAGTTGAGTCAACAAACATACTTTTTAAATCGAGAGTTGCTTCCATAACTGAAGTAGCAACATATTTAGCTGCAGAACCATATCCAGGACAATGGTCTGTAAATGGCAAATCATTATCAATTGTTTTGGGAATACCTATAACTTTCAATGGAATCCCTCTTATTTTCGCTTCCTGATGAACTCTCCATGCAGTATCCATTGAATCATTACCACCATTATAAAAGAAATATTCAATCTTATGTTTTTCAATAACATCAAATAATTTACTTATATCTTCCTGAGTTTTCATTTTTCTTCTACATGAGCCAAAAGCACCTGCAGGAGTATATTTTAATCCTTCTAAATCCAAATCATTTACCTTCAATAATTTTTCTTTTAAAATTCCAGTAACTCCATGAATTCCAACATAAACTTCCAACCCAGCTTTTCTTGCTTCATCAAGTACACCATAGGCGGATGAGTTTATAACACTCGTAACCCCTCCAGATTGAGCATACAAAACCCTCATTTTATTCCTCCTCGTATGCAATTTCCAAAATTTTCCTAATATCTTCTTTTTCAAGTTTGACAAGTTTACCCATCGGCACTGTTTTTGCAGCTATTTCCGTAAGAGTTTCTATGTCTTCGCGTTTAAAACCTAACTCTTTTAATGTAGTAGGAGCTCCTATTTTCTTATACCATCTTTTTAAAGCATCAATTGCCTGTGTTGGTGTGCTATTTTTTAATCTGAAAATAGTTCTTCCAAATCTTCTAAATTTTGTTGGATTAGCTTTATAAACATATTTCATCCATGCCGGAAAAACAACAGCTAAACCTGCTCCATGAGCTACTTCAGGATTTAACGCACTAAGAGCATGCTCAATTGCATGCGAAGACCAATCACCACCTCTGTGCCCAAGCCCAGAAATACCGTTTAAAGCTAACGTTGTAGAAAGTGCAAAGTTAGCACGCGCATCATAATCTTTGGGATCGTTTAGCAAAGCTTCAGTCGTTTCCATTAATGTCAAAATAATCGATTCGTCAACTCTATCAATTAAATCTGTCCTCTTTGCCCCATCAAAATAGTATTCCATTACATGACTGATCGCATCAACAGCACCATTTACTGTTTGATGTGGTGGAAGAGAATATTGAACTTCTGGATCCACAATAGAAACTTTTGGAAAAGTGTGAACGGACCAAAATGAAAATTTTTCTAAAAGTTCCTCATTTGTTACTACTGTCCCCCCATTCATTTCAGTACCAGTTGCAGACAATGTGAGAATTGTATAAAGAGGTAAAGCATCTTTTGGAGTTGCTTTTCCTTGATAAAAATCCCAAACATCTCCTTCATACATTACACCAGCAGCAACAGCTTTACCACTATCTATAACACTTCCTCCTCCAACAGCTAAAATAGCATCAACTTTTTCTTTTCGAGCAACATCAATTGCTTCCCGCACTTTACTTACAACAGGATTTGCCCTTACTCCCCATACTTCGACTTTTTCAATAGAATTTTCTATTAAAGATCTAACAACTTTTTCGTATACACCATTTTTCTTTATAGAACCTCCGCCAGCAAGTAAAAGTACTTTTTTTATCTTATCTTTTTTTAAATACTCTCCAATTTGTTCTACTGTATTTTTTCCAAAAACAAGTTTTGTTGGATTATAAAAAACAAAATTTTCCATATAATCACCCCCGATTCAATCTAAATATCAATCAATATTTATTATATCATAAAAAAAGAGCCTCTTACGAGGCTCGATTGGAGCAGGCGGTGGGACTCGAACCCACACCCTCCTCCTTACCAAGGAGGCGCTCCACCTCTTGAAGCTACGCCTGCAATCCAAAAATTATTTTAACAAAGCATCAATTAATTGTCAACATCTTCTGATTCATCTGATTCTTCTAAAACTTCAAAGTCAGTTGAACCCATATCTTCCCAAAGTTTAACTGCTTCATTAAATTCGTTTTCATCTTCAATAGAATCCAAATAAATATTCCCTTCTTCATCTGTGGTTTTTTTAAAAATATAAAGATCTCCAAAATCCTTAATATCTTCACCTTCTACAAAGATCTCTTCGCAAACCCAATATTCATTTTGTTCTTTTTCTAGTTCACCTAAAAGAACAAAATTGTGTTCATTCCCTTCCTCATCATAAAGGGTAAAAGCTTCCATGTGTTCATGTTCATGCTCGTGTTCATGTTCGTGATTTTCATGCATAAATCTCAACTCTCCTTTTAAAAAATATTCATAATAAGTATACCATGTTAAAAATTTTTGTATAGCCTAAAAACCTAAACCAAAATTAAAATTGACTCCAAAAGAATTGGCACTAAATGGAGATATATTACTAGAAATAAGCTTCATGTTGATGGTAAAATAAATTATTCTAATATCAAGTTTACTTCCAAAGGAATGAACAAAAGCACTAGCATCACTCAAATAATCTATAAAATAATAGGGTGAAAAAACACCAAAATTTCCAACTAGAAATCCCCCAACACTCCATTTTTTGTCTAGAGCATATTTTCCTCTAAAACCCAAACTTAACTTACCATTGGTTTTATAATAACCAGTAATTTCAGGAATTTTGGAAACTTCCTTTAAATATGATTCAAAATCACTCATAGAGGCAGTGGCATCATATGTTAGAGAAACATCTGTTCCTTCGCCTGAATACAGTAATGTAGCTTCAGCAGAAAGACTTACTCTGTATTTTGAAATTGAAGGTTTTAAAATAATATTATTAACTGATATTCCAAAATTATCTGTATAATAACCAACAGATAAAGCAATTCCTAAATCGTCAAAACTGATATCTTGTAAATTACTTGCACTCAAATTATCAAATGGAAAGTACGAATAAATAAAAGCATTGGTTTGAAATTTTAGATTTGCTTCTGCAGGTGATGAAGATGAAGTATATTCAAAAGTTAAGCTTTGATCATTTTTTGATGAATAAATGACAGGCAAATAAAATGATGGTGCTACAAAAACTTTCCCAATATTTATAATCAAACCTGCATCAGCAAATACACTAGACCTGATAAAGCTATTTGAGGATGCATCATATGTTTTGTCAACCTCAATGTTATCGACAATAAAATCTTTAATTTCATCTGGCAAACTTACTCCTATATAACCATCAAAATTTATAAAAGGAGATAAGGAAAATTTTCCAATCTTTAGAGTTCCGTATGCTGCAATATCAGAAAAAGAATAAACTGATAGTTTATTAATGGTTTCAAGATTCACAATCCCATCATTCAGTAATGCATTTAAATCTTCAATTGAATATAAATCCTGTTTGAATAATAAAACCCCAGAAGTATTCAAACCAAAAAACGCAAAGTTTTGCTCAGTTATAAGCCCAGGATTTATATAAAGTCCAAAAGGATTCAATACACCAGCGAAAGAAAAAGTGCTAATAATTAATATAAATAAAACAACTTTTTTCATATTATTCGCCTCCTCCAAAGCTTATACTGGTAGCTATTTTCAGGTCGAGCAATATATATGGAGCTATTTTTATATATCCATTATTGTTAAATTGTATAAACTCATCTTTTGGAAGGAAAATTGAAAGTGTAGATTGTGGAATCAGATTATTTAAATCTTCATTACTCAACGAAATAACAGGCGTACTATCACCAATAACAAAGTCAAGAGTATTTAAAGACAAATTGATAGAAATACCTGTGGTATTTTCCCAATTAGCAAATGTCAATGTGGCTGAATCAACTATATCAATCAAAGGATCAATATCGGAAAGTTCCAGAGAAGTTTCGTACAGTTTTATATCTGAAGTTGGAGTTCCTTCAAGAGGTAAAGTCAAAGAACCTGAAAGACCAAATACTGAATCTTTAGATAGTATACCTGAACTTGTTGTTAATGATGCAGAAATTGTAAGAGGAGATGAAGTTTTTATTATATCGTAAATATATGACCCAAGATCAATTTCAGGATCATTATTCCCAATTTTAATCGTAGTACCTGAAACTAAAAATGTTAGTGTTGAATTAACTGTTGTGTTGGTTGATTTAAACTCTACAGGCATATAGATATCGAAATCAAGATTAGAAAGTATTTCTGTACCTTCCATAGTCGAAAAATCGAATATTGTAGTTGGCGGTAAAACTTCAAAACTCTGAGACTTGACATCAAAATTATCAAGTTCAAAAATTGGTAGACTTGTTGAAATATCTATACCATATGTTTGTCCCTTTTTGATATTTGTAATTTCTGGAGTGCCTGTAGCTTCTATAGTAAGAGAAATATTATTTAATGTATTAAAATCTATATGTTGTATCTGATTGGAAATAGTGGCTTCACCTGAATTATCAATTACTATATCTTTTTCTTCAAAGAAATTCGATTGAATTTTTAATGTTAAACCTGAAATATCAGTAGCATTATAGGTTAAATTAATTAATATCGTTGCATCAAGACTATTAACAAAATCTTTTATTTCTTGTGGAATGTCATAAGAAAAGTTTTGATTTGCAGAACTCAAAAGCTCATTTGAAATTTTTGCTTTAGCAATTTCAAAATCATCAGACAGGTGCCCGCTAAAACTGATTTCTTGACCTTCAATTTTTCCTGAAATTGTACTTAAAAGAATAGTTGAAGGTAAAGAAATGTCACTAAAATCTAATATTAAAGACGTAGCATTAGAAATCAAAGTATTCGTTATTGTTGCATCATATACTGAACCAGTTGCCTCTATTATTGAAACGCCTGTAAAATCCAATATAACTGCTCCAGTTCCTATTGTAGTTTCTACAATATTATTTGGAAGTTCTATCACCTGTTCAAAATTAACAGGATAATTGTAAATATTTTCTATCGAAACATTGGGAATAACATTATAGGTTATTGGAGACGTAAGATCAATATCAACGTTGCTACCTGCCAATGTTAAAGTAGCTTCAATATTCAAATCATCATTTGCATTAATTATTTTTGAAGCATCAAATGTAACTGGCGATCCTGATGCAATAATTTGATCTCCTGATTTAACTACAACTTCGGAAGTTAGTTCCAAATTAGTAGCATTAACAGTAAAAGAAATCTGTAGATTTCCTGCTAAAGTAAGTTGCCAATTCTGATTGTCAATGGAAATAGGATCAATCGTTGGACTTATCACAAAGTTCGAAATTTCTAATCCTGTACCCTTATCAACTTCTAAATTGGAAAGTTTCACACTTATATCAACTTCTCCAGCTCCAGTTCCATTGTAAGTAGCAACAAGTGTAATGTTCTGATTATTTTCAAGTAGCAAGTCAGTTAAAATATCACCATCTTTATATTCCGTATCATTGACAATAAATCCAAGTTCCAATTGATTCAAGTCTATATCCGTTGAAGCTTTACTGACGTTTAAAACTCCTTGAACAAGGTGTATCGAATTAAATTGATCGGTAGAAATTGGAATCGATGTAGAAGTAGAACCATTAAAAACAGGAATAGTTGTAGAGATAAGTTGAACATCAGAAAGTAAGATAGAAGAAACTGCAAAAGTCCCACTTACTCCACTTATACTTGGTAATGTTATGGTTTGATTATCCAAAGTTAAATCAAATACTTCATCAACTGAAAATGAAAAGCTTATGTTACTCGCAAAATTAGTTAAAGTATCTTTTACGTTATTTTCAAGTTCTGTAAATAAATCTTTTGGTGAAAATTCTACACTAGTCGAATAAGACAGAGTTAATGGTGCGTCACTAACTTTATAAAATCCCTCTTCTTCAAATTGAGATATAAAAGGCTCCGTTAAACCTTGCATAGAATAATCTATAGTAGTAATAGGAAATTCTACATGCTTGGTAAATTCTAAAGAAACGCTATCTGGTAATTTTTCTGGTATTTTTAGTCCACAAGACCAAAAGGCAAATAATAAACCAAAAATTAACAAAATATACAGAATTGTCTTCATACTTTCGCCCCCTATACACCTTCAAAAGAAGGTTTTATAAAATCATCCCAGTATGCAACAACAAAAATTAATAGAGGAACTGCGAAAAAAATCCCTACAATTCCAAATATCTGACTGACGATGATAATGGAAATAATCATCAAAACTGGATTAACATTCAAGTGCATTTTCATAACATTTATAAATATCACAAACAATCCAAGATGTATTAAAAGAACTAAAATATTAACTATTATAAATCCTTTAAGACCTAAAGTTAAAGAAAAAAGAAAGACAGGAATATACTCAAAAATTACTCCAACTATTGGAATTAAATTTGTTACACCCGCCCAAAATGACAAAATAACAGCAGTATTAGGAAAATAAAAACTTGAGATAATATAAAACAAAATAGCGGTTATAAGTGCGTTAATAAAAACAACATCAACAAAGCCCGATAAAGCCAAATAAACCTTTTTCAAAAAAACTTCAATGTGCTTTCTAATATTTTTTGGAAATAGATTTGGGATAGATTTTCCAAGCCATGAAGAATACAAAACTAAATAAACGGTAAGTAAAATCGAATAAAAAATGGTTGTGAAAAACCCGGGGGTTCCTTTTGCAACATAATCCATCAGGTAATTAGTTAAATCAGAAAATTTTGGTTGAAGCCATTCCATAATTGCGGTAACACCAGAGGCAAGATTAGGGTTTTTTTCAAAATAACCTTCCCAAGCTTTTGTTTCAAAAACTTTATTAATTGTTTTAATAAAAGTACCTATTTGTTCAGTGGCAGCAGGCACTATTAAAATTATACCATAAATAATTACAAAAAAGTATACCAACATTGAAATAACTAAAGCTAATTTCCCCTTAATTCTTAAAAATCTTAAAATTTTCGCAAGAAAATTTATTATTAAAACTGAAATTAGAGTAAAAACAAAAACATTCAATATAGTTTTAAACAATAAAAACAAAGCTAACAATATTAAAAAGTAAATTGCAACATACTTAGCAGCAGTCTTCCTTGGATCATCTGATCCAAAGAATTTATTCATTTTCTTTTGGCCTCCTTTTTATATCCTTTTCAAAATATTTTCTAATTTCTTCAATTTTGCTTGTTTTTCCCATTACCACCATTAATTTTATTTTTGCTTTTTGACCTATTGGATGCTCACTCATAATAGCTCCTCTTTTCCTTAAATCTGCGCCTCCGCCTTTGTATCCATAAACAGGATAAACTCGTCCCTTAAAACATCTAGATGTTACAACTACTGGAATTCCTGATTTTACGACTTCTTCAACTGCATCTGCAACCAAATGAGGAACATTTCCTCTTCCAAAACCTTCAAGTACAATTCCTTTATAACCTAATTTTACCGCTAATTTTAAGAAATCTCCTTGATCCCCAGTAAATGTTTTTATAAGCGCAATCTTTTCTTCTATTCTTTCAACTAATATTTTTTCACGTGTTAGAGATTTTCTAAAAAATATTACAGTATCTTCATCAACTATTCCAAGTGGCCCATAACCTGGTGAATCAAAAGTTGCTACATTACTAGTATACGTTTTAGTAACTTCTCTTGCCGCATGAATTTCATCATTTAAACAAACCATAACTCCCATACCATAGGATTGAGGACTTAAAACTGTTAAAACTGAAGAGTAAACATTTCTAGGTCCATCTGTACCAAGCTCTCCTATATTTCTCATAGCTGCTGTACAAACGACAGGCTTTTCACTTTTTAACGTTAAATCTAAAAGATAAGAAGTTTCCTCCAGCGTATCAGTTCCATGAGTTACAACTATTCCTAAAACATCTTCATCTTCAAGAATTCTATTAATCGTCTTTGATAGTTTCCACATGTCGTTAGGAGTCATGTGAGGACTTGGAATGTTTGAAAATTCAACAACTTCAATTTTTGCATCTTTTATTTTTTCAAGATCAGGAATTTCACTTATTAACATATTTCCCTTTTCATATGGAACAACACTTTCACCTTTCTTTACCATTGCAATTGTTCCACCAGTTGTTAAAATAACAACTTTTTTCATAAATAATGCCTCCTAACTTTAGAACCAATAATCATTCCATATATAAATCCTCCAACGTGAGCCCAATAGGCAACACCTGATCCAGTGATATCTGCAAAAGTTCCATTAAGAATTTGTAATAAAAACCAGAAAAACAAGTAAATTACCGCGGGAATTTCAACTAAAAATGGTATAAACCAAATTACCAATGAAACTATTTTAGAATACCAGAATTGAACAAAATAAGCTCCCATTACAGCTGAAATTGCTCCTGAAGCTCCAACTAATGGAAATGGAGAAAATAAATTAAAAAGCCAATGAAAACACAAAGCAAACAATCCACCAGAAAGATAAAACATTAAATAATTGAAGTGTCCAAACCTATCTTCAACATTATCTCCAAAAATCCATAAAAACCACATGTTTCCCAATATATGAGACCATCCACCATGAATAAACATATGCGAAATAAAAGGAATTACTGGATTTGAAAATATAATGGGATTGATTTCTTTCCAAGCAAGAAGATACTTCACCTTCGAAGTGTATTTCCAAGTATATCTTAAAGGTACCAAACCGTAATTAAAGAAGAACTGATGAAGTTGAGGAGTATGTAATGAAAGTTCATATAAAAAAACAATCACATTGATCAAAATGATTGTGTAAGTTATATATGGTTTTTTCCTACTTGGTATCGTATCATACAATGGAAACATAGGCTAACCTCCTTATTATGGATTTCCAATCATTCTTAAATGTAACAATTGCCAGATTTTACTCAGGATGAACACACAAATTAGAAAAATTGATAATACAAAAATTGCAACAAAACCTTTCTTCATTATTATCCTCCTTTAATAATTCCAATTATTTCGTGTGTTATTTGAGAAAAAGTATACAAAGCATCCCCGCTTGGTAAATAGTCAAGAAAGGTATTTCTAAAATCAATGGGATAATCACAAATTACAGGAAAAATCTCATTATTTATGGCTTTTCTGAAGATTAATAAACTTCTTTTCATATGAAGATATGATGTAACCAAGTACACTGCTTTATAATTCTCCAGAATATCTTTCGTATACAAAGCATTTTCCTTTGTTGTTCTTGCTTTGTTTTCCACAAGAATTTTATTTTCAGGAACACCTAAATGCATCAATGTTTCTTTCATTATATCACTTTCTGGAATTCCTTTTGAAATAACTCCTCCTGTAACTAAGATAGGATATCCTGTGGATCTATATATTTCATAGCCCTTCAAAACTCTTTTCAACGTATGAAGACCGATTTCAATGTTTTCATTGTATTGAAGAGTTCCTCCACCCAAAATCAAAATTATCCCTTCTTTTGAATAATTTTTAGTATTATTAACATAGAAAAACTTACTTAAAAAATATACAAAAAAAGGCGACGTAATTAAATAAAAAAATATTGTAAAAAAAAGAAAAAAGCGCCACATTTGGCGTTTTTTTACAAAAAGATAAATTGTAATTGATATAAAAAATAGGATTAAAATTCCAGGAAACTGAATAAAACTCCCCACAGTTTTATATAAAAACAAATTCTCACCCCAGAAAGAATTTTTAAAATTTTTCAGATAAAAAAGCAGTTAAAATATCAACAAAATAATTTAATAATTTTTTGCTTTCATCAGAAAAGTGTTTTCCACTAAAATTATCCAGAGAAATATTTCCAATAATTTTATTACCAATTTTAAATACTCCGATTAAAGGAATAAAGGTTGGACTGTTCATACCGTAACTTGATAACATATCTTTTAATTCACTTTTTTGTACCAATTCCTTTGCATTTTCTATTTCAAAAACCTTCTCTCCTTTTTGAATTTTCTTAACAATTTCAGTTCCATAGGCTGTTTTTGAAGGAGAAAAACTCAAGGATTCAGCTCCTGGATATCCAATTTCTGCAATACACTCATATTTATTTTCATTTAAAATCCAAACAGACCCTTTCTCAGCTTCTGGAATAATTTCCATAATATCTTCAAGTGCTTTTTTACAATATGATTTCAAATCTTTCGATCTCCATGACACTACAAAATCCACCATTTTTTCAAGAGCTTTATAGTATAATTGCTGCTTTAATTTTCTCTCAATTGAATCTAAGACATTTTCAATTTTTGAAACAGCAGTTGGATACAAATTTTTTATTATTTTATAATAATTAGGTGTACTTTTTAATAAAAGCTTATATTCAGCAATTGGTATAACAATCCATTTTTCATTATCAACTGAAAACTCTTTTAATTCACTTTTCGAAAAGGCCCGTTGGCAAACCTTTTCAGGCAAATAAGATTTTAATATTATATTTTCTTTATTTTCCTTCAATATGGCATATGGACCCATTTGACTTCTTTTGTATAAATTTTCAAAGAAATCAATAATAAAGCTATCCCTATCATTATAATTTTCAAGCAGTAAATCTCGTAAAACCTCATTTATTTTAATCAAACCTTGCAAACTTAACTCATACAAATATCTTTCCGTCTCATCTAAAATAAATCCAGCAACTCCGTATGTTCCATCTCCTAGTCTAATAGGAATTTTGTTTACTAACAAATGTTTGTTATCTAAAGTTGCTTTATAAGTAACAGCTTTTTTTGTTTTAATGACCTTTTTATCAATTTCTTCATGAATATCTTTACCAAACAGTTTTTTGTTTGTTTTCCCAATGACTTTTCTCTCGATAATGCCAAAAAACTTTTCCCATTCTTTATTAATCCAAACGTATCTAAGTTTGTTATCTTTTATAAAAGCAGGAGCTGGAAAACGTTCAAAAAACTGTTGTAGATAAAACAAATGCCTCATACTACTTCCTCCAATCTTACAGATACAATATTAGAAATATCATTAGTCTTTGTTACTCCAAGCATAATATCAGCCGCCTCCATAACTATCTTGTTATGGGTAACAACAATAAACTGTGCCTCAGAATTTTCAAGCAATTTTCTAAATCTTTCCGAATTATACTCATCTAGAGGTGCATCTGCTTCATCAAGGACATAAAAAGCACTCGGTTGAGCTTCTAAAAGAGCCATCAAAAGTGCTAAACCCACTAAAGCTTTTTCACCTCCAGAAAGAAGTTGTAATTTTTGTGCTCTTCCCTTCCCCTTTGAAATAATTATTTCGATCCCACTTTCTAAAATATTATCTTTATCTAATATTTTTATTATACCATTTCCACCGTAAAATAATTGTTTAATATATCTTTTAAATGCATTATTAACAATGTTAAAGGTTTTTAAGAAGACTTGTTTTGCCTCTTCATCAGTCTTTTCAATTAACTCAATTAATTTCCTCTTAGCTTCTTCTAAGTCTTCCTTTTGTTTTTCAAGTTCTTCATATTCTCTTGAGACTCTTTCATACTCCTCTTGAGCTTCCAAATCTACTGGCCCAATAAATTTTATTTTATTTTCCAATTCTTCCATCCTTTTTTTCAATTCGTCCAACTCTTCTTGACTTATCTTCAATTCTTTTCTGTATTGTTCAGGAATATTATCTATTTTTAATTTCTTTTCTTGAATTTTCAATTCAAGGTTATGAATATTTTCTCTGATTTCCTCAATTTCGCTTCGTAATTGCTCCATTTCTTTTTCCAAGTTTTCAATTTCTTTCACTTTTCCTTCTTTTCCAGATTTTTTATAGTTTATACTATTAAAAAGTTCATCTGTTTCATTTTTTAGTGCTTGCAACTCTTTTTCATTCTCACTAACAAGATTTTGTAAGTTTTCTATTTCGTCTTTTATCCTTTTAATTTCAAGTTGTATCTCTGAAATTTCAGAATCAATTTCTGCTTTTCTCTCGTGAATTCTCTTGATCTCAGAGTCGTACTGCATTTTTCTTTCATATAAACCCCTTATTTCTGTTTGAAAATCAGCATATTTTTCATTTATTTCATCCAATTTTTCCTTGTTTTTAAAAATTTCCTTATTAAAATTTTCAACTTCAGATTTTAAAGAAACAAGTTTTTTCTTAATTTGTGAAATTTCCTCATTTATTTTTTTCTTTCTTTCTTCAATGCCTTCTATTCTCAAATGATACTCTTTTCTTAATTTTTCAAAATTTTCAACTTCCTTTGAAATTTCTTCATGTGTTTTCAAAAGCTCTTGCAACATCCTTTTAGCAGATGTACTTTTGCTAGTATATTCCATTAATTCAGAATTAATTGAATCAGCATAATTTCGCAATTCTTGAATTTCGGACTTTTTACTTTCTAATTTTTTTATCAAAGTTTCTTCATTTTTTTCCAGTTCCTTATACTCTGTTTTCAATTTTTCGATTAAATTCTTTCTTGATAAAAATGAATGAGAAGTTTCGTATTTTCCACCCGTCATTGATCCTCTAGTACTAATAATTTCACCATCTAAAGTGGCTATTCTACCAAATTTATTTTTTTTCTTAAGTTCAACTGCAACATCCAAGTTTTCAACAATTAAATCATTACCAAAAAGATAGTCAAGCAATTTTTCTATATCATTTTGAACTTTGTTTATTTTAATTAATTCACGCGCAAATCCATATATACCTTTTTCCTTTGGTAATTTAATACTTTTTACGCTTCTTTCTATTAAATCCAGAGGAATAAGCGTAACTCTTCCTATTTTCCTACTCTTAGCAAATTCCAAGATTTTCTTAGCGTTTTCTGCGGTATCTACAACTATATGTTGTAAAACACCACCAAGTAAGGCTTCTATAGCTTCTACATATTCTTCAGGAACTTCCACTATGTTTGCCACAACATCTATGATTCCTTCAAATTCTTCTTTATATTCAAATATTTTTTTAACAGCACGAGAAAAACCTTGATATTCATTTAACTGTTTTTCTAAAATAGAAATTTCAGATGCAATTTCTTTTTTTCTATGAACTAACTTTTCAAATTCTTCTTTTAAATATTCTCTTTCATTTGTTAAATTTTGAATTTTTTCTTTAACAATTTCCAATTCATCTAATAATTTTTTTGTTTTCTCGTCATACTTATTTGCATTTTCTGAAAGTTCATTAATTTCATCATCAAGCTCTTTGAAACGATTTTTCTTTGACTCAAGCTGTTCTACAATCATCTCAAGCCTTTCTTGAAAATCTTGCTGCGAATCAAAAATAGAATTCCTTTCACTTTCCAATTTGTGAAGTTTTTTTTCAAGTTCATCATATTCTCCTTTTTTCTTTAGAAGTTCCATCTCATTTTCAGAATACTGTGAAGTTAAAATATTTCTTTCTTCTTCAATTTGAGCAAGTTCTTTTTCTTTTTCTTTAATTTCTTTTATTAAAGAATCTAAAATTAATTGAATTTCTTCTTCTCTCTTTACTAGTCTATTTTTCTCATCTTTCAACGAATCAATTTTTGATGTTTTCTCAACATAAAAACTCTTACTTTCATTTAATCTATTAATCAATGTGTTCCTTAATTCCAACAGCTGATTTTGTCTCTGTTTTTGAGTTTCCAAAAGATCAGTAAAACTTTCCATCTCTTTGTTTATTTCATTAAATTCTTCCCGTAAAATTGACCATCTGCTTTCAGTCTTAGCTAATTTTTGAATCTTTTCTTTTAAAACCTTTCTTGTTTCTGAATGACTTTTTTCTAAATTATCTAAAAGTTGTTTCTCATGATAATAAGTACCACCATAATACTTTTCTTTTATTGATTCAAGTTCATTTTTGTATTGTAGAAACTTTTCTGCTTTTTTAGCCTTTATATATAATCCTCTTTTATTTTTTCCTATCTCAAATAAAATGTCTTTGAGTCTTTCTAAATTTGCTTCTGTTCCAGCTAATTTACCCAAAGCTTCTTTTTTTCTTTCTAAATAAACAGAAGTTCCAGCGGCATCCTCAATTAACTTTCTTAAATCCTGAGGACTCGAAGTAACTATTTTTTCAATTTTTCCCTGTCCCACTATCGAAAACATTCCGGTTGTTTTAAAAAGCTGTTTTATATCCTTCAACCTTGCAATATCACCATTAATATAGTACGTATTATTTCCTTCCATTGTTAATTCCCTTGCAATTTTAACTGTCTCACCATCAAATTCAAAAGTTAGTTCTACATAAGCACTTCTTGCAGGTCTGACATTTTCCGAACCCTTGAATATTACATCATTTTTATCTGTAGCTCTTAATTCTTTTAAAGAATGTTCCCCAAATGCCCATTGAATCGCTTCAACAATATTAGATTTTCCAGATCCATTTGGCCCTACAATTACGGTTATATCTGGAGAAATTGGTAATACTGTTGGATTTGCGAAAGATTTAAATCCTTTTAAAAAAATCTCTTTGAGTTTTACACTCAAACTTTTAAACCCCCTACTTTCTGCTTGAAGGCATTTGATACTTTGATTATATCCCCTGCCCCTGCAAATATATATACTCCGGGTTTGATTTGAAGATAATTGAAAATATTATTTTTATCACCAACAAAAATTGCATTGTCAATTAATTCTGCAACGCTTTTTGCGCTAATTCCATCCTTTTTTTCAAAAGCTCCATATACCTCTGTTATATATATTTTATCAGCAATTTTAAGAGATTTTGCAAAATCTTTCCATTCTCGTTTCAATCGGGAATATCTATGTGGTTGAAAAATAATATTTATTTCTCTTCCTTCAAATACTTCTTTAGCTGTTTTTAACAAGCTTTCAATTTCCACTGGAGTGTGAGAATAATCATCAATTATCGTTATTTCACCATCATCATAACTTATTTCAAATCTTCTACCTGGTAAAACATAATCTTCAAATGCATTTAAAACTTCTTCTTGACTAAATCCTAACTCAAAAGTTAAAGCAATAACCGAGAGAGCATTTAAAATATTATGTATTCCTGGTACTGGAAGTTTAAACTTCTTCGTTCCAAATGGCGTAGAAATAGTTACTAATTGATTATACATTTTTTTCTCTACTGAAACCAAATGATAGGAGCCTTTATTTACTCCAAATGTTGTTGTATGAGGCAAAATATTCTCATCTGCATTTGAAATACATAAATTTGCTCTATTGCATGATTTTTTAAATGAGTTTAAATAATCGTTGTAAGAACTAAAATTTTCTATATGATCCCCTCTTATATTTGACACAATTAAAAAATCCGGAGAGTAATTCTCAAATCCTGGCTGACTTTCATCCATTTCAAAAACACACAAATTGCCACCTTTTCTATAATTACCATGTTCTAAAACTGGATGAGTAGATCCTAAAAATACTGTTGGGTTTTTATTTAATTTAAGTAAAACATGAGCTAACATGGAAGTTGTTGTTGTCTTACCATCTGTTCCAGTTATTCCAAATTTTTGGAAATCTCTTAAAATTTGAATATGATGCTCTAATCTTGTAATAACGGGAATTTTTCTTTCGTTGGCACTTTTTACCTCAGGGTTTTCTTCTGAAACGGCTGGAGTCCTGACAACAAGATCAGCATTATCAACATTTTGAGATAAATGTTTTTCAAATACCTCTATTCCCAATTTTTTAAGATATCTTACTCTCTCTGAAAGATAAGGATCCGTTCCAGTTACTTCATTTCCAGATAAATGTTCGTGAATTGCTTGAGCACTCATTCCTATTCCACCAATACCAAGAAAATGAATTTTCACTTTTTCACCTCTTTTAATATTTCTCTAACAATTACTTCTGCTGGATTTTCTTTTTTTTCAAATTTTCTCTCCTTTGTAATCAACAATCTAATCTTCTTTATTAAATCGTCAACATCGAGCTCTTTTTCTTTAATCATATAACCCAAATTATATTTCTCTATTTGCTTTGCATTTTCAATCTGGTGCGATTCTGTGGAGCCTTCCCATGGAATGACTATAGATGGGACATCAAAATAAAGAAGTTCAAAAACCGTTGTAGCTCCTCCTCTAGTAATTGCACAAGAAACAGATTGATAATAATCAGTTATGTTGTTTATATAAGATAAAACCTCTAAATTTTCCGAATTGCAATTTACACTTTTACCACCAGAAGATAAAATAAAATCATATTCAGGTAATTTTTTTGATAGAATACAAGCCAGTTTATTTAAAAATTCGCTTCCACCACTCCCACCAACAATTAAAATTGTTGGCTTTTCAAAATTAAATGTTTTTTTCGATGTTTCTCTTACCGGATTCCCTGAAACAACTATTTTCTTATTAACTGATTTTGGAAAATATTTTTTAGAATCTTCAAACGAAAGAAAAATTTTCTTGGCAAATTTTGATAATTTCAAATTTGAAAGTCCTGGTATGACATTTTGTTCGTGTATAAAAAGAGGAATCTTTAGCTTCTTAGCTGAAACTCCTACTGGATAACTTACATATCCACCAGTCACAAAAACAATATCAGGGTTAAATTCTTTAAGCTTTTTATAAACCTTTTTTTTGTTTTTTAAAACTTTAATTAGCCTAGAAAAATTTTCTAGAGAATATAATGGTCTTTTAAGGCCTTGGATTTCTAGAGAAAAAGTATTGAATTCATATTTCTTAAGAACTTTTTCCTCTAACTTACCTTTAACAGTAAAATATAAAACTTCTATATCACAAGCTTTAGATAAGTTTTCTAAAACTGAGAGAGCCGGGTACAAATGTCCACCAGTCACACCACCTGCAACAGCTACTTTGATTTTCATTTCAATCATTCCATACAAGATTTTTTGGTTTTCTTCCTTCAAGTGCATCTATAACATTTTCTGCAACCATTATTGACATTTTAGATCGCGTTTCAAAAGTTGCAGAACCTATATGAGGCAATAGAACAACATTTTCTAACTTTTCAAGTCCTGGAGTTAGGAACGGCTCGTTTTCATAAACATCAAAACCTGCTCCAGCGATTTTCCCTTCTTTTAAAAGTTTATAAAGAGCCTTTTCATCGACTACAGGACCACGTGCAGTATTGACTAAAATAGCATTAGATTTTAAAAGGTTTAACCTTTTTTCATCCAATAAATGATAAGTTTCATCTGTGAGTGGTACGTTAATAGAAATAAAATCAGAATTTTTAAGAAGCGTTTCAAGGTCAACATAACTTGCACTGTACTTTTTTTCTACTTCTTCTGGAAGTCTTTTACGATTATGATATATTATATTCATCCCAAATCCTAGTGCCCTTCTTGCCACAGCTTGACCAATTCTCCCCATTCCAATTATTCCCAATGTTTTACCATGTATTTCATATCCTAAGAAAAGTTTTGGTTTCCAACCTTTAAATTTTCCTTCTCTAACAAACCTATCTGCAGAAATTATTTTTCTGGCAACTGCTAATATTAAAGCCCAGGCAATATCGGCTGTAGCTTCTGTTAAAACACCAGGTGTATTTGTGACATAAATACCCTTTGATTTAGCATACTCAACATTTATGTTATTATAACCGACAGCATAATTGGCAATAATTTTTAATTTTTTTCCAGCATCAATGAATTCTTTATCTACAGGATCACGTAATTGCGTAATAACAGCATCTGCATCTTTAACTCGCTTTAACATTTCTTCTTTAGTTAAAAACTCTTCCCCTTCATACACATCAAGTTCATATTTTTCTTTTAAAAGTTTCAATCCATCTTCAGGTATCTTATATGTTACAAATACTTTCATTTGAAAATTAACCTCCCGTTTTAAAAATTTTCAACTAAAATTATTATACCATCTATCTGAAATATTGAAATGGTATAATTAATATATATTTAAAAACAATTTGGGGGTGAAAATTTGAGAAAAACAAGAGATTTTTTAAAATCAAACTGGAAAGAAATTGAAAATACTGATAGGCAAAAAGGTCTTAAAAAACCACCTATAGAAAAACCATATAATGAAAAAGATA
>Ga0190329_1000068_pt1 | contig 28171 bp, 24 predicted proteins | sample 48720423_MG_FD_161655 | JGI IMG/M metagenome (GOLD analysis project Ga0190329, IMG submission 161655) | Hydrothermal vent sediment bacterial communities from Southern Trench, Guaymas Basin, Mexico - 4872-04-2-3_MG | ecosystem: Environmental > Aquatic > Marine > Hydrothermal vents > Sediment ... | reverse complement strand
GAAAAACAGAAAATTACAGGTCACTTTTCAACTGTGAAGTAATCAAAGGAAAAATATTTGAGGGGTTTGTTTTTGAAGATGAAAAACTGGCAGTTTTCAGTGAGGCAGAGCTAAGAAGCTATGTCTCACGTAGAAAATACAAGGTTCCCAGCTTTGGGGAAAAAATTGAGGATTATACTCTTCTTGTTCCAGGAGACTATGTGGTACACATGGATTATGGTATCGGGCAGTTTACAGGTCTTGAAAAAATTCAATTTGAAGGAGTGGAGTATGAGTGTATCAGAGTTAAATATAAAGATGGCAATGTTTTCGTCCCAATCCATAATTTGCACAAAGTTGAGCGATTTGTTCGAGATACAGATACTCCACCGCCCTTATCTTCTCTATCTTCATCTGCATGGAGGAAAAAACGCATCAAAGCTGAGATAGGCGTTCTTAAATTCGCCGGGGATATTTTAAAAATCCATGCACTACGCAAAAGAAAAAGAGGTTTTAGATTTCTACCTGTTCCGGAGATCGAGTTTAAAATCTGGGCAGAGTTTCCCTATGAGGAGACGGAGGATCAGAAAAGAGTTATAGACGAAGTTCTTGAAGACCTTGAAAGTGATAAGATCATGGATAGGCTGGTAGCAGGGGAGGTTGGGTTTGGCAAAACCGAAGTTGCTTTGCGAGCAGCGGTGAGAGTTGCACTTAATTCATTGCAAACAATAATTCTCGTTCCCACCACTATTCTTGCAATACAGCACTTTAGAACCTTCAGTGAGCGACTTAGAAATTATCCCATAACGGTCAGGATGCTTTCACGATTGACAGGGGAGCGAGAAAAAAGAGAGATACTGAAAATGCTCGAGGATGGAAGTGTCGATATTGTCATAGGAACTCACATTTTACTCACCGAAAATGTAAAATTTAAATCTCCTGGACTTTTGATTATAGATGAGGAACATCGCTTCGGTGTTGAAGCTAAGGAAATTTTAAGGAAGAGATTTCCATTTATTGATACACTGAGATTGACAGCCACGCCTATTCCCAGAACATTGAACATGAGCCTCGGCAGAGTTTACGACCTTTCCGTTATCGAAACGCCTCCCCCAGGTAGAGAATCGGTAGAAACTGTGGTAGCTAATTTCGACAGGAATATAATCAAAGAGGCTGTTGCTCAGGAAATAGGGAGAGGTGGAAAGGTCTTTTTCATACATAACAGAATCAAGTCAATAAGGAAAATTGAGGCTCTTCTGAAAGAACTCTTTCCCAACCTTAAAATTGGGGTTGCACATGGAAGGATGCCACGATCCCATCTTGAGGATATTTATATAAACTTTTATAAAGGAGAATACGATATTTTATTATCTACTGCCATAATCGAAGCAGGTGTGGATTTTCCAGAAGCGAATACTATCATTGTCAACAATGCACACCTTTTTGGTCTTGCGGAACTGCATCAGTTACGAGGCAGAGTCGGGCGTGGCATTAGAAAGGGGTATGCATACTTTCTGGTTCCTGAAAAAATAAGCACTGCCTCTAAGCGAAGATTAAAAACTCTTGTAAAATACTCACATCTAGGATCAGGGTTTAAAATAGCAATAAAAGACATGGAATTGAGGGGAACAGGAAATATTTTAGGTAAAGAACAGCATGGATTCGTTAATATGGTAGGCTTTGATATGTTCTTTAAACTCCTTGAGGAGGCAATGAACGAATTGGAGGGAAGAGGTAGGGGAAAAGAGCCAGAGATCGTGGTGAAACAGGATGCTTATATCCCACGTGATTATATAGAAGATGATGATGTGAGATTGTCTTTTTATAAAAGAATTGCCGAGACAAAGGATAAAGAGGAATTGGAAGAGCTTAAGAAAGAACTTAGAGATAGATTTGGACCAATACCCCCTGTTGTGAATGAACTTTTTGAGATAGCCAAAGTTAGAATGGTTTTAAAAACAGCCGAGGTAGATAGGGTGGTAATCGAAAAAGACAGCATTGAAGTTTTAAGAGAGGGTAAAACAAAAAGATTTTCACGGAGAATCCCTGTTGAAAATATTGTTTTATTGCTGTAAAATGGTAAGTAGAAGGAGGTAAAATGAGGTATAAAAACATTATTTCGGTTGCGTTTATTTTATTGAGTTTGTCCTCCTGTGCGAAAAAGGAGAAAGGTAAAGTTATTGCTGAAATTGATGGTTTAAAGATTACAAAAGAAGAAATCGAACTTCAATTACCAGCTGGTACAAAAGATGATCCCAACGTTTTTGAAAATTTTAAAAAGGACTATATAAAAAAGGCAATCTTTTATAAAGCTGCTGAAGAAGAAGGATTCCTTAAGAGAGAGGATATTAAAACAAGGCTAAAAATTGAAAAAATAAAACTCGTTTCAGAATCCTATATCGATAATAAATTATCTTCTATTACAGTAAGTGAAGACGAAGTTGAAAAAAAGTTTAATGAGTTTAAGGATTATTTTAATAAAGATGTGGAGCTTTTGATACTTTATTACAGGGATACCACCCAGAGTTCCATGTATAAAAAGGTACTTGAATTGCGGGGCTGGAAATTCTTACGTCAGATAAAAGCGTTAATGAAGTCCAGCGCTGTGGTAGGTATAGATACCATAAGGAGTAACCTGGGAGAGCTTTACCTCAATCTGGGTGAGAGTTTTGTGAAATCGGTTGCGAATTTAAAGATTGGGGAAATTGCAGGGCCCATTGCCATGGATGGGTTTTACGTATATATTAAACTCCTGGGCGCAACCCGGGTGCAATATAGCCCGGATGATATAAAATCCCTTCTCAGGGATTATCTTTTAAACAAAAAGAAGCAGAGTGTGGAAGATTCACTTTATAATTATCTTCTAACAAAATATAGTGTAAGGGAGGTAACACAATGAGACATGCTATTGCCCTGGTATTCCTCTTCGGGTCCATGGTCTTTGCACAGGAGAATGTTGTTAAGGATAAAGTTATTGCCAGAGTCGGCGATGAGGTGATAACTCTATCCGAAGTTAATGAGCTTTACGAGCTTTATAAACCAAGATTTCCCAACGTCAGTCCGAAGGAATTGAAGGAGAGAATCTTGGACCAGCTGATAGAGAACAAACTTTTGCTTATGGAAGCGAAGAGTGACACCACAGTAACTGTTTCCGATGAGGAAGTAGAGCAGGCATTGGAAAATAGAATTAAGATATTAGAGTCACAGTATGGTAAAGAAAATTTTGAGAAAGAGCTTGAAAAGGAAGGATTAACCAGAGAAAGTCTAAAAGATAAATATAGAGAGTCTGTTAGAGAAGAACTCCTTATTCAGAAATATATTGAAAAAAATATTCGACCTAAAGTGAAAATAACTCCTAAAGAAATAAGAGATTTCTTTGAAGCATATAAAGACTCTCTGAAAGAACCAGATCTCGTCCATGTGGCACACATACTTATTGCTGTGAAACCCGATACCACAAGAGAGAAAGAAGCCTATAGCAGGGCAATTTCCCTATACAACCAGCTGGAGAAGGGGGCAAGCTTTGAGGACCTTGCATTACGTTATTCTGATGACAGAGAAACTGCGGAACAGGGAGGAGAACTGGGCTATGTCCCAAAGATGACATTTCCACCGGAAGTACAGAATAAACTATTCTCACTTAAAGTGGGAGATATATCACAACCCATAAGAGGAGATTACGGTTATCACATATTTAAAATCGAGGATAAAAAAGAAAATTCCATCAGACTTAAACATATACTGGTAAAAGTACATCCCTCAGAAAAAGATTGGCAGGCTGCCCATGATAAAGCGGTTAAAATATTAAAAATGCTAAAGGAAGGTAAGGATTTTTCAGAACTGGCAAAAAAATATTCCGATGATTTACAGACGAAAGACCTGGGAGGCGATCTGGGATGGATTCCTCTGACAGAACTTGATCCTGATATGAAAGTTTCCATATCAGGCATGAAACCGGGAGATATAAAGATTATAAAGAGTGAGTTCGGGTACCATGTAGTGAAATTAATAGATAAGAAGATAGGGAAAACACCGACTTTCGAAGAGATATCTCCAAGGATACAGAGTCTACTTGAAAATCAGAAAATTCAGTATGAGCTTACAAGATTAATTGAAAGGCTCAAGAAGAAAATCCACATAGAAAAAAAGCCCATTGAGGGTTGATCTATTTCTGAAAAGGCTTGGTATACTCAAGCGCAGTGAGGCAAAAGAGGCGTCTATTTTCCTTGAAAATAAGAAAATAAAGCCTTCTTATCGCCTCAAAGGTGGAGAATTGCTTAAGATTCTAACTGAAGAAAGTGAGATTGAGCTCAAAGTTATGGAGATTCCTGAAGGTAATGTAAAGAAAAAAGAAAGGGAAAAGTATGTAAAGATTATAAAAAGAAAAAGAATTGCTTCCAGAGAAAACATGGATGAATTTTTGAAATGGGTGTTCGGAGACTGATACCTCTTTTCGGTATACTATTGTTTTCCTGTGCTTATTTTAATACTTTTTACAATGCCAAGACATATTTCGACGCTGCGGAGAGAGCATATAAAAAAGAGGGTAAACTAACCCCTGAGATAAGGCAGAATTATAATAAGGTTTTAGAGAAGAGCTCAAAAATTTTAGAATTTTATCCCCGCTCAAAATATGTAGATGATGCAGTCTTTCTCACAGCATTGTCGTATAAAAGATTAGGAGAGAGGGTAAAGGCAGAGAAAAAATTTAAAGAACTCTTTGAATTCTTCCCTGAAAGTAAATATATACCAATGGCCCACCTGGAATACGCTGGACTTCTTCTTGACCAGAAGAGATTTGATGAAGCTTTAGAAGAACTGAATAGAGCAGAAAAAATGGGGCAGAAGAGGGAAAGTGCTCTTCTGAAAGTGAAACTTTTTGTAGCTATGGGAAAATATGGAGAAGCGATAGAAAACATAAAGACTTTACTTAATGAGAAACTTAAAGAGGAGGAAAAAAGAGAACTTCTGTTACTTGGAGCTGAAGCTGCCCTTAAGAAAAAAGATTATGAAATAGCAAAATATTATTTGGGAATGTTATTACATTTAAATTTGAGACCATCCGAAAGATTCAAGACCCGTCTTTTGCTAATAAGAATTCTTGAAAGTGAAAATAAACTGGAAGAAGCATTGCAATCTACAGAAACTCAGGAATACGAGGCTTCCAGTGAAGAATATAGAATCCTTGGTATTAAAAAAGCAGAGATTCTGGTTAAGAAGGGAGATATAAAGAGTGCAAAAAAAATCCTAAGAGCCATTGCTGAAGAAAGAGTTCAAGATACATCAATTGCCAGAGCTAAATTGATGCTTGCTTCTTTGCTTGAAAAGGAAGATAGCCTGGAGAAAGCTCTGGAAATTTACAATTCTCTGAAAACCAGCCGATATTATTTTATACAAAGAGAGGCAATGACTAAAAAAAATGCCCTTGAAGAGCTTCTGAGATTGAAAGAAGATACTTTAAATGTTGATAAATTCAGATTGGGAGAAATATATCTTTTTCAACTTGAAAGACCCCAAGATGCATATAGAGTATACCAGGAAATAGTTAATGAAAGTCAGGATGAGGAGGAAAGAGCAAAAGCTCTATATGCTATGTTGTTGATAGCCAGGCGCTATTTAAATAATAATATTCTTGCAGATTCACTCCTGAATACGTTAAGGGAACATTATAAAAATACGTATTATGGAAGTGAGGCAATACGTAAATTTGAAAGTTCTGAAAGGTAAAATATCTTCGCATTTTTACCCTTGCATTTTATTGTTGCTTATATTTTTAATTAAGGATTATATATGCGGTATAAAGCCCGTGGTCAATGGTTCATAGTTGGAAAAAATGTTCCTGAAACGCACGAAATTCTGGATAATTCCAGCTTTCTTGAGTTTTCTCTGAATTCTTTCATTAACCTCCTTTCACATTGTTCTCTTGATATTTCTACTGGATATCTTAGACAGGCTTCTCACAGCGGAGGCGACTCTCAAAACAATGGCTATTTCTCATGTGAGTTAAAATGCCGATTTTGAGCTTTCCTTGACTTTACTATGTATAATTGTTAATATTTTGTATCCCTATCATGATAAGATTTTTATTGTTTTTTGTGATAGCCTATACCTTTTCTGACCGCACCGGACAGAAAATGGAGGAGTATTTATTTAAAGCGCTTGGTTATAGAGACTCCATATTTGTAGATGTAGAATCTCCTCTGCTATTTACCCTTAATACATATGAAAAAGTGATCATTGATACTGAAGCAGTCGTATCATATGAAGAGTATATCAGGGAAAGGGTGAAAGAAGAAATTAAAATTTCTTTTCAGGCTGCACTCAGGGAGTCATTGAAAACGCAGAAGTCACGATCTCAGCAAGGATTCATTCCCACTATTGAGATACCGATGACTTTTCCCAAAGGTTTATCCTTCTTGGGTGAGGGAGGAAAGATAGATATAGATGGGCAACAAACTGTAAATATATCAATGGAAAAAAGGTCTTTTCAGGAAGTAGTAGGGTATGAGGGGATCAGAACATCCAGTTTTTTCAATCCTAAACTTGATCAAAGTCTGAAGCTTAAATTAAAAGGAACTGTAGGAACTAAAATACATGTTCTTATAGACCATGATTCACAAAGGGAAGATGAAAGGAAGCAGAGAATAACTCTGAAATATCAAGGTGATGAGGATGAGATTGTCCAGCTTATCGAGGCAGGTGACACAAGGTTAAGTCTTCCCTCTACGAGATTTGCTAGTTTTCCAGGAGGGTCGAAAGAAGGTCTTTTTGGCCTGAAGACAAAACTTAAACTTGGGGGTATTGAGATCCAGGCTGTGGCCACAAGGGAAAAGGGCGAGACTCAGGAGGGCACTTTCAGTCAAGGAGCAAAAATAGACACCCTCACATTATATGGCCGGGATTTTGAGCGCTTCAGATTTTTTTATATTCCCGAACTTGATAGTATTACTGAAATTAAGGTTTTTAGAGATGAGGGTGCTGGAATTATCCCTGGAGTTACAGTTCAGGGATATAGCTACTATTATAATATATTTACTCAGGCTTTTGATACTGCACTTCTTGAGATAGGTAATTATAAACTTCTCACTGAAGGAGAAGATTATTATTTTTACCCTGGGTCTCACGTGCTGGAATTGTTCAATAAACTCAGTGAGGATGAAAGACTGGCGGTCTATTACAGAACTGCTTCAGGGAGAACCGTGGGAAATATCTCAGGGGAACCTCTGATATTGCGTCTTATCAAACCTACTTTTTATCCGTCAAACATGGATTCCCTTTTTTCCCACCAGGATACTCTTCTTGCTGACTTATGGAATCATATGATTAAAAATATATATAACTTAGGTGTTAAAAATATTGACCCGGAAAACATCTCTATTGAGATTTACAGAGATTCAGCCGGGATATTCCTTGATGGCGAAAATAATAAAAAGTATTTACAGCTTTTTGGCCTTGACGAAAACGGAGATGGAAAAGTAGAGATTTCACGAAATATTAACGGTATAAAATACACAATCCTGGATGCGGACAAAGGACTCTTGATATTTCCATTTCCAGAGCCTTTTATTATTGATTCTCTTACATATCCAGATTCAATAATTTATAAAAAACCCAGACTGGAATCAGACGAGGGTAAGAAATATGTGATAAAGGTGGTTACGAAGAAAGCGTCAGAGATACTTTCTCTTAATCAAATTAACATTATAGAGAACAGTGAAGTAGTGACATACAACGGAAGGCAGCTGGCCCGTGGGGTAGATTATAATATAGATTATGAATCGGGTACTATTGTAATTCTGAATGATGAAATCCTTAAAGACCCAAATGCTCAGATTAAAGTGACTTATGACTATGCACCTCTATTTTCCCTTAAGCAGAGATCGCTCTGGGGAGTTAGGTTTGACTATAATATCCTGGAAGGGCTCTCTCTGGGAGGAAGTTTTATGGGAAGAAGTGAGAGTGCCCTGGATAAAAGGCCGAGGCTGGGTGAGGAACCACAGAAAGCTGTTATCACTGAGATGGATTTAAATTTTAACAGAGAGCTCCCCTTCCTCACCAAATTGGTTAACAAAATACCATATTTGAATAAGGAAGCGGGATCGCATTTAAGATTTCAGTTAGAAATAGCACGATCATATCCCAATCCCAATACAGAAGGGGATGGATATTTGGATGACATGGAGTCCACAGAAGATGAGGTTTCATTGCCCATTTCTCGTTTCGACTGGAAGTATAGCTCCATTCCTGTGGACGAATATGGTTCTTTACTTGATACCACTTACTTGGCTAAGAAAATAGTCTGGGCCAGTCCTATAGATATGGTGCAGGCAGGAGATGTTTACAACAATATTCCTGAAGAGGAACAAAATGATGCATTGAGTATTCTGTATCTTGAACTTTATCCGTATGTGAATAACCCCTCATCATTCATAGGGTTGAGCACCATGCTTCTTTCTTCAGGATACGATATGAGTGATATGGAATTTCTTGATGTTATCGTGAAAGGCAATGATGTGAAGCTTAATATAGACCTGGCAACTGATATATCTGAAAATGCTGTATGGAGAAACAAAGCAGGTAATATAGTCAGCTATGACCCTGGTGTCATTGCCGATGAGGATAAAAACCATAATGGGCAATTAGATGCAGACGAGGATGTTGGACTTGATGGAGTGGAAGGAGATGATAGTAAATGGACACAGGGCTCTCTGGACGATGGAAATGACGATTATTATTATGACCCTAATGATAAACACAATTTTGCCAGGATAAACGGAACTGAAAGAAATGGAAAATTGGACACCGAGGAGTTAAAAGTAGATGGCGTTCTATCACTCTACAATAATTACTATGAATATACGATAGATCTCAATGATACTAGTAGTGCTATTCTTGTGGATGAAAATGAGAATGGTTTCAAGCATTATCTTATACCTCTCAGGAATCCCGAGTATTATCGAAAAATAGGGTCTCCCTCGTTTGAAAACATCAGGTTTGCCAGGATATGGTTTACAGGGTTTGATAAGCCTGAAACCCTTATGGTAGTGCGTATAAAAGTTGTGGGTAATAAATACAAAAAAATAGGTATATTTACCCAGGATACCACAAATCCTGTGAATGACTCAATAGAGAGTTTTGGTGTGCATTCAGTAAGTGTTAAAGATGACCCGCTATATACATCCCCTCCTGGAGTAAAATTAGAAAGAGACATTAGTGGCAGACTTGAGACTGAGCACTCTCTGGCAATTAAATATAATAATCTTGGTATTCAACATTATGGGCTTGTTAGAAGACTCAGGGTTAAGGCAGAGGATTTCATGAGCTATAAAAAAATAAAATTTTATGTCAAACCATCTCCAGCCACTTCCAAACCCTATCCCATTATTTTTGTGAGGTTTGGTGATACACTCACCTACTATGAATATAGATACAAAATTACCTCCTCTGAATGGCAGGAAATATCCATTGATATTGATGAATTGACGCAGATTAAAAAATCATTTCTAGATACTGCACAATCACCTTATGGAATCTACTCGGCAGGAAATGTTGTGATTAAAGGAAATCCTTCTTTTACACAGGTAAAGGCCTATGAAATTGGCGTATTAAATGACGAAAATTCGCCTATTTCAGGAGAAATATGGCTGGATGAACTTCGTTTAAGTGAACCAAGAAAGGAGCCTGGAATTGCTTACACGGGAAATCTTAATTTTAAACTCGCGGATATTCTGGATGCAGGAGTGTCTCTAATCCGTCAGGGAGATAATTTCCAGACTTTAACGGGTAATTTGAGAAGAAGTGATGACAGAAACTACAATATTAGCTCCACTCTGCACCTTGGTAATATTTTACCGCCTCAGTGGGGTTTAAGAATAGATATTTCTGGCGTAAGATCCGAAAATATTTCTTATCCAAGATTGGCATCCTTAAGTGACGTGATCCTTACATCGGAGCAAAAAAAGGAAGAAAAATCTTCTTCCTATTCAGAAAGATATAATTTTTCTTATAGTAAAACTTCCAAATCCTCTTCTTCCTTATTAAAATTTCTTTTGGATCCCTTTAGAGTGAGTGGTTCTAAATCCAATGCCCGGTCTGTAACACCTAGAGAGAAGTCTTATACTCTAAGCAGAAATTTAAATCTTTCTCACGCAATCATCCCTGAATTCAAAATTAAACTTGGCAGGAAGGAAATAGCATTGTTGCCCAGTTACGAAATAAGTGGAATTTATAGTTATAATTATTCACAGAGAGATAACTACCTCACAGGCACCCATTACCGGGATACCACAGAATCAGTGAGGCTCACACACAATTTACGATTTAATCCAATTCCTGAGTTTTCATCAAGTTATACACGCTCCTCTTCCAGGGACCTACTCTGGGGGGAAGAGTCTAACTTTAGCGAGAATCTTTCAATGAACCTGAGACTCTCCATTAAAAGGGTGTTTATCCCTAATATAAGCTTTTCTTCACAATATAATGAAAACAGCCCAAGAAACCTGCAGACCTCTGATACAGTTAAACTGAGAGATGTTACGCAAAGTAACAACATAAACTTTTCTATCCCACTTAAAATTAACTGGGTGCTGGAAAAGGTTGCTTCTTTGAGAAACGAAGAGAAAGATACAATTCTTGATAATCCATTTGATTATCTGCTTTTTTATCTTCATAAACTATCCAGAAGACTCTCAGACATAAGCTTCAGCTATAACATCCAGAGGAGCTCAAATCTTTACTCTCTTCCTGAAAGACCTAAAAGTTCTTATAGATATGGTATTGATTATGTGACGGGTGTGAAGGGGGGGGAAGAAGAAAGAAGTCAACGTGGGGAAAGTAGAAATTTAAGTCTTTCGGGTAATGTCAGCTTTCCCTATTTTACAATTAAATACTCTGCCAGGAATAATTATAGAACTACTCATACCTACACAAGTGCGCGTATGAACAAGGGTATTACGTGGCCATCGCTTGTTTTAAGTCTTTCTTCTATTGAGAGACTAATTCCTTGGGTTAGCAAAATTATAACAAGAGGAAGTCTTTCTTTTAATTATGAGAAAAGCAAGAATGAGCAAGGAGAACTTGACAAAGAACCTGATTCAAAAAGTGTAATAACTCGCATTAGTCCCAATCTTAACTTTTCTTTCAAAAAGGATATTAGAATGAACATTTCTTATTCTTTGAATAATCAAACCACCACTGACTTCCGTTTCGGAATGAGAAAAAGTTACTCAAAAAATTCCTCTCTTACGGTTACACTTTCATATACTTTTTCATCACCTGAAGGAATTAAGATCCCGTTCTCCAGTAAGAAAGTACTCAAAATAAAAAGCAATGTACAGACTAATCTGAATCTGTCTATATCTTCCAGCGAAACAGCCAATGAAACTCCTGAGTTGGGAAGAGTAACGATGACCAATAACTCCATTCTAACCCTAAGTTCTACCACGAGTTATAGCTTTACCAGGAATATAGTAGGTTCACTCACCATTGCATATAATAAAAATAAAAATAATCTCTCAGGGAGAGGCACATCGTCAACCCAGATAAATTTTGGTGCTACATTTAAATTTTAAGTATGTATTTAACAGTTGAGCAGAAAATAGGACTTTTTTTCATTCTAATCTCAGTACTCATGGGGACTATCTTGCTTAATAGGAAAGACACAGAAGATATTAAATATGAAAAAGAAGTATTAATGGAATATATTCCTGAATTCCCGGTGGATGTGAATTCTGCTGATTCAACTCAGCTTGTATCCATTCCAGGTATAGGTCCAAAAATAGCATCGGAAATTCTTAAACTCCGCAAGAAGAAGGGAAAATTTAATAAGATAGAGGATCTTTTAGAGGTGAAAGGAGTAGGAATTAGCAGACTGGAGAAAATAAAACCATATATTGTGGTAAAATGAGAAAATTACTTGAAGGACTATTACTTATAATATACTATTTCTGGAGCAAGACACTCCGAATACGTATTATAAACGATAAAAGAGGTGCACAGTTTTTTTACCTCTTCTGGCATGCAAAATTTTTCCCTCTTATATATACCCATAGAAAAAAAGGAATCGGAATTCTGGTTTCTCAACATGAAGATGCAGGGCTTTTAGTGAAAACCCTTAAAAAATTTGGATTTCATGTGGTAAGAGGTTCATCTACACGGGGAGGAGTAAAAGGAGCCATCGGGCTCAAGGAAGTGGTGAAAAAAGGGTATTCAATAGCTCTTACACCTGATGGACCAAAGGGGCCTCGGAACATATTTAAAAAGACAAGTTTTAAATTGCTTAATCTTTTAAACATTAAGCCTGTTTTTATAGGTATAGCGTGTAAAAAGGTGGTTAGAGTATCCAGTTGGGATAGATTTGAAATTCCTCTACCCTTTACTGGATGTATTATATACATGAAGGAAGCAACACCTACATGTGTTGAAGAAGCACAAAAAATACTGGAAAATGTTAATAATACAGCGGAGCGGTTACTAAATGGAATTTGATTTTACCAGGGTACTGGGACAGGCGAGGGCTAAAAATGTTTTGAAGAAGATAACCCTGGAAAATAATATCCCACCTTTCCTTATGTTTATTGGTCCTGAAGGGGTAGGGAAAGCTACCCTGGCTCTGGAATTTGCTAAAGCCCTTAATTGTGAAAACGAAGAGAAACGTCCCTGTTCAAACTGTAATACATGCAGGCTTATGTCTCAATTCCAACATCCTGATCTTTACATTCTTACTCCTAATCCGGAGGAAAGCATTGAGAAAATGAGGATAACGGGGGAATTAAGAACTGATCTATATGATCCCACCAAAGATATAAAAATTAATGAAGTAAGGGAGTTAGAGAGAGAACTATGGAAGAGTGGGACGTATATTGCAAGATATAGAATAGTCATAGTGTTAAATGGAGAAAATCTAAATAGGGAATCACAGAATGCCCTTCTTAAAACCCTGGAGGAACCTCCTCCAGAAACCATAATCATTTTTGTAGTATCAGATCTGAGCAGAATCTTGGAAACTATCAGTTCCAGAGCCAGAAAAATATTTTTCAGCTATTTAGAGTTCAAAGATTTTAAAAATTATCCCTTTACTCTAACTAACAAAATATCCCTTCCATTATTGTTTCGTCTTTCTAATGGTTCTATTGGAGTTGCAAAAAGACTTCTTGGAAGTGAGACCATAAGAAAAAGAAAGGATATAGTGGAAGCTTTACTTACAGCTGACTTTAAGAAACTTGCATTGGTGTTTGAAGACCTTAAAAGTGAAAGAAAAGAGATGTTAAATTTTGTGGATTTTTATTTAAGTTTGGCTAGAGATTTACTTGTTATTGAAGTAAGTGATGAAAAATTAATTAACCATGATCTTAAAGTAGAATTACGGAAATTAAGAAATAAAACTACCCCTGAACAGATCCATCATATGTTTATACAGGGGGCAAAATCCTATAGAAATATAAGAAGGAATGCCAACAAAGAAGCTGTATTGTATCCACTTCTTTTACCATTTTATCCCCATTCTTTTAGAGATATAGTAAAGCTGTAGCGGTTAAAAAACTTGACAAAAATAGAAAAAACACTTACTATATTACCCATGCAGGCAAAGGATGATTTGAAATTAAAGCAGAAAGAGGCATTGCGCTTACTTTCCCGGGGAAGATATGATGATGCTCTTAGATTATATGAAGAGGTAGCAGAAGTTTCGCATGATCCAGATATTTACAATACCATAGGTGATATTTATATAAGAAAACAGGATATCCAAAAGGCCATTGAGTATTATACAAAGGCCTTCCGGAGATATAAAGAAGGTGAGTACTATGAGAATGCGATTGCCCTTGCCAAGAAAATATTAAGATATGATAAGAGCAGGAAGGATCTTAAGCTGGAACTCGCTGATTTGTATCTTGAGACGGGTGATCTTGATTTAGCCCTGGAAAGCCTTTCACAACTTGTAGATGAAGGTGTCCCCCCCTCATTTCTTGATAGAGCCTTTGAGCTTATGAACCGAATGGCAGAAAAGATCCAGGAGGATGAAGAACATCTTGCAAGATTTGAGCGACTTTTCATAAAACTACAGGAGATGGCGGAAGCCTTTGGTGAGCTTACTCTTGAAAGTGGCGAATTTGATGAGTTTTATGAGGATGACGTATCTAAAATGGCAGAGTTCCTGGATACCGAATCTGTAGAAAACGCTCCAGGAGAAGTGCTTTCAGAAGTAGAAGAAGCTCCTGCACAGGAACCCATAAAGGAAACCTCTTCTATTGAAGAGCAGATGGAGGAAGAAGAAAATGAAATTCCGGAAGAATTGGGAATAGAAGAAAAGATGGAGTTTCTAGAAGTAGACACAAGTGAGAAGGTGGAAGAGGAAGAGCAGGAGCAGGAGGCATTCTTAGGTGAAGAAACAAAGGTTGAGTTTGAGGAGGAATTTGAAGAGGGAGAGGAGCTTAAAGAAAAGGAAGAAGTTTCCTCCGCCCCGGCTGCTGAGGAAGTAAAAGAACTCGTTGCTGAAAGAAAAGTCCGTGAAGTAGAAGTTCCCAGGGAAATGCTAATTCAAATTATAGAAGAGATTAAGGATGAAATAGTAAAAGATGGTGATTTTCCGTATAAGGAAGAAAATCCTCTTGATTTAGGTATAGAATATCTCGAAATGGGATTTAACGAAGCAGCCATTAAAGAGCTACAAAAGGCATTAGGTGATCCTCGTACTAGATTAAAGGCTATGGAATATTTAGGTAGGGCATTACTGGAAATGGGTGAGTTTGATTTTGCTGAGAAGATTCTGCGAAAGGGTATAGAAGAGGGTGGTTATGATGAAAAAGAATATATTGGAATATTTTATTACCTTGCTCAGGCATTGGAATTTAAGGGCATGGAAAAAGAGGCACTGGAATATTATGAGAATATTTATCTCCTTGATGCAGGTTTCAAAAATGTCAAGGAAAAGATAACAAAACTCAGGAGAGTATTATGAAAAAAGACAAGAAGAAAAGCTTTGTCGAAATGCTCCTTTCCTCAGGGATTATATCCCAGGAGGCCCTAAGGAGTGCTTTAAGTGAGCAGTGGGAGAGGGGAGGGACACTGGAAGAAATTCTTGTTGAAAGAGGTGTTCTCACTCAAGAACAGCTGGTCCAATTCCTTACCAGCAAATTTCCCATGCTTCACTACCTGGATCTTAAAAGTATTGATATTGATATGGAAGCAGTGGAACATGTACCAGCCAGAATAGCAAGAAAATATCTCTTAATACCGGTGAGGAAAAAAGGCAAGTCTCTTGCAGTAGCTATGGCCAATCCATTAAATCGTGAAATGCTTGCTGAAATCAAGCAAGTTACTGATTTGAAGATCCGCCCTTTTGTATCCCGCATTGGTGATATTAAAGAAGCTATCGAAGAATATTATCGTGAAATAGAGGAAGAGCAAATCAGTTTACCCTATGCTCCTGAACGTTTGAAGGGAGAAATAGGTCTCCCCTTACAGAAGGAGAAGACATTTGAAACTTTTATAATTTCTGAAAGTAACCGGCTTGCTTTTATTCTCGCCAAGAATATTGCGGAGACACGAGGTGTAAGCGAGAAAAAACTGTTTATTTTTGGTCCAGAAGGTGTAGGTAAAACACACCTTCTAAATGCAATCGGCAATTATATCCTTGAAAATGAGACCATAAGGGGTGTATTATATACTGATGCCCTCAAATTTTTCACACTTTTAAGAAATTTCAAAACAGATAAAGATATTGACAAATTCATAAATACCCACACTGAAACCGACGTTTTCCTTTTCGATGACATAGATACATTGGTTGGCAAAGAAAGGGCACAGGAAGTGCTTTATACAGTTCTTTCAGAATTGAATCTTTTGGAAAAACAAATAGTGATAACGAGCAGTGTTCCTATTAAAAATCTCCTTGCCTTTAATAAAAAATTAAAAAGTTTTGTTCTGGAATTTATGAGTGCTGGTATTAAAGAACCAGAGGAGGACTTGAGAAGAAAGGTAGTTCTGAATTTGTTGGGGGACGAAAAGTTGCCTAAAAATATTATTGATCTCATAGTTAAAAATATTACGTCCAATTTAAAAGAATTGGAAACTGTAGTGCAAGAGATAATCACTCTAAAGAGAATCGGACAGAAGATAGATGAAGAAATTGCCAAAAAGATTATAGAAGGATTTGTTGAAATAAAGACATAAAAGGGGGTTTTTATGGGTGTTTTAGATAATTTTCTTAAGGCTTTTAAAGGTAAAGCCAAGGGGCCTATCCTGGTTCTTGATATAGGAAGCAGCTATGTAAAGCTTGCCTATTTTTCATTAAGGGGCAAAGAATACATCCTTGAAGCCTTTGAAATGGATAAACTGCCTCCTGAAGTTATAGTAGGAAAGGAAGTGATGGACAGGCAGACACTGGTGGATAAAATAAGAGACCTTTATTCTAAGATTGCGCCAGAGATTAATAAAGTAATATTGAATGTTTCAGGTGGGGATGTGATTGTTAAAAAGATCACAGTTCCAAAAGCAAAGAAAAAGGAACAGTTGGAAGAATCTATTTTATGGAAGATGAGAGAGGAGATTCCCTTTGATCCCAATGAAGTATCCTGGAGTTATTTTGTGCTGGGGGAAAGTTCTGTACCTGATTCCGTGGACCTGATCCTTGCGACAGCGAAGCTTGATCTGATTTATGGTATTATTGATCTTGTGAGAGCCGCGGGTTTAGACCCCGTGGGTATTTCAGTTGACCCTGTGGCTGCTTATTTTGCCCTTAAAGAGAATCAATTTTTCGAGGAAGAAGGTATTCAGCTTGTTGCTCATGTGGGATATGAAAATACAGTCCTGCTCATAGTAGAGGATGGAAAATTCTTGTTTTCGAGAGATGTACCTGTTTCCATAAAAACATATATTGATTCTATCTCTAGGTTTCTAGATATTACTCCTGAAGAGGCGGAAGAAGTTCTATTTAAAGGCCCCGGCGAAAAAGTCGATCACGACGCATATCAGGATACCATGGCTTCTATTAATGATAGATTTGTTGGAAACCTTGAGAGGTACTTCCAGGGTGCCATACCTGAGGATAAGAGCATCACCAAGTGGTATCTTTCCGGTGGAGGGGCCTTCATTATGGGACTCAGCGAGTTCATCGAGGAGAGGTTTAAGGTATCTACCGAAATTGTGGATCCACTGGGTATAGTGAATACAGAAGCGGTCCCCCATGTCCAGGAGATTGCTCCTCTCATGACTGTAGAGGTCGGCCTTATGATACAATATTATATGAAGGAGCCTACCATTAACCTGATTCCGGCAGAAGAGGCGGTAGCTATCGAGGAAGTACCTATTCTTCCCCACGTAATTGTTTCGCTTTCCATACTTTTCCTTTTGATCATAGTGAGCGTTGTGATTAGTATCTCAATTTCCAGGAAGATATCCAGACTTAACAAAGAAATTATATCATTGAAGAAGGAAAAAGTAGAATTGCAGAAAAAAGCCGATGAAATTAAAGGATTTAAAAAGCAGATTGATGAAACCCAGAAAAAGATAGACGTAATTAAAGAGCTTTCGAATGGACGGGATGACTATGTAAGATTGCTTGATGAAATAAACAGAATTGTACCTTCCAATGTATGGTTAAAATCAGTAACCAGGAATGGAAAATATCTTAAGATTACAGGGACAGGAGCCTCTAATTTGAAGGTAGCTGAATTTATGAGAAACTTAAGAAATTCTTCTATGGTGGATAGTCTTCAATTAATAGGCATAAATGTTAACATTTTTGATGAAAGAAAAGTTGCAGATTTTGAAATACAGGTAAAAATTAAAGAAAATAGGGGGTAATTATGAAGGGGTTTAGGTTAATTTCACTATTTATTCTTCTCTTTGTTGCAGTAATTTTGACGTCCTGTGGGGAGGAGAAGGATATAGCTGCAACTATACAGGGAAAGGTATATTATGAGCTGGGATACCTGGTATATTATATAACTCCTCAAGGTGATACTATAGAGGATACCGTATACTACCGCTATCCTGCAGTAGGTGCACAGGTCTATCTGGAAAGTGATGAAAATTCGGAGGTACCATATCTTGGTCCAGACCTTTATACCACTACGGACTCCGGAGGAAATTACACTTTTGAAACACGACTGGGAGTGCAGTATGACCCGGTAGGTGGTGGATTTTCGTACAGATATGTTGCAGATGTGGCAATAACAGCATTTTATTTTGATTCTCTCTTCGGAGAGGCTTCTGGGAAAATTACAGGCTTTACTGTAGAGGCCGGGAAGGTAAATATCGCTCCTGACCTTTATGTGACGCCTTCAGAATAAGGAGGGGAGATGGGAAAACTAAAATCACCTCCGGTTATTTGGGGAGTTGCGATAGTTCTGTATATTCTCTATATCGTATTTTTCTTTACGAGCATATATTCAGGTAAATCCCGAAAATTGAAAGAAACTGAGAGAATATACAGGACTGAACTCAAAAGTGTAGAACGACTACGGGATTATGTTAAGGATTATGACAGAATTATAGCAGAAAAGGATTCGCTGCTTGCTTTGTGGGAAGAAACCAAGAAATTTTTACCTGCAGAAGAGCGTATGGAGAATTGGCTCAGTGAGATTTCCGCGATGGGTATTACTTCTGGAGTAGAAATTAAGAGTTTCAAGCCTGGTAAACCGATACAGAAAGAGCTTTATCTGGAATATCCAATTGATATAGAAATTGTCAGCGGATATCATGAACTGGGTGCTTTTTTGAGTTTAATTGCCAATTCAGAGAGAATAATGAGAATAGATGATCTTCAGCTATCACAGAATGCTTCAAAGGAAGATCCGGAGCAGACAGTGAAGGCGAAGATGAGAATTATGTGTTATGTTTACCATCCGGCAACTGTTGCTACACAGCAAACTGGAGGTAAGAAAGGATGAAGGTATTCAAATATTTTTTTACTATACTATTTATAGCAGGTGCCTTAAGGGCTCAGTCTAAATTGGTGGGCTATGGAGTCAGTGAGAGTGAAGGAATTGTCTCTGTGGAGCTCGAATTCGAGGGTGAGGTACCCTATATTACCGACTTTGTTCTCAAATCACCTCCCAGAATTGTGCTGGATATGGATAATACATTGTACAAATTACCTGGTAGGATCTTCACCGTGAATAAAGGTATTGTGTTAAGAATCAGGGGTAGTCAGTACAAAAGAGAGCCTGTACCCATTACGAGAGTCGTCATTGATATGGAGCAGCTGGATTCCTACGATATGAAGAAAGAGGGAAGTAAAGTTATTATTACAATACCAGGTGAAGGAAAGAAAGCAATTCCTCCTGCTTCTTCAACCACAAAGCAAAAAATCACCAAGAAGCCACATCTTGCATTAAGAAGTCTCTACTTTTATAGAAGTAGAGGAAAGAGAGACCCATTTATGCCTATCCTTGAAGAAGAGAGTGATTCATTGTTAAATGTAGCTGACGCGAAATTAATAGGTATAATGAGAGAGCCTGGTGGTTATATAGCGCTTCTTGAAGATAAGGAGGGCAAAGGGTACATTCTGAAAGAGGGAGATAGGGTGAGAAAAGGCAGGGTAATAAAAATCAAACCCAAAAGTGTGATCTTTGCAATTTTTGATTTTGGTTTTACAAGAAGAGTTGAACTAAAACTAGAAGAAAAAGAAAAATAAGGAGGTTTTTGGTATGAAGGTCTTTAAATTAATAGCCTTTACTATGATTCTAACATCTATGTTATATGCGATTGAAAATAACATTACAATGGATGTAGAAGATGCAGATATTAAAACTGTTTTAAGAGCATTTGCCACAGTTGGTGAAGTTAATATAGTAACTACGAAAGGTGTGACAGGTACAGTAACTTTCCATATTAAGAATGTGCCATGGAGGCAAGCTTTAAAATCTTTACTGGATGCTTACGGACTTGCCATGGTAGAAAGAGAGGGTATAATCACTGTAATGACCCAGCAGGAGTTTGCACAGCACAGGGATATAGCCGAGCTGGAAACCAGAATATTCCGGATAAAATATGCAGATGCTCGTAAGATTCAGGAAGTTGTGAAGACCATGCTTTCCCCCAGGGGTGATATAAAAATAGACGAGGCTACAAACTCTCTGGTAATCACAGATTTAGGTATGAATCTCTTCAGAGTTGAGGAATTACTGGCACAGCTGGACAAACCCCATCCTCAGGTTTTAATTCAAGCTAAAGTGGTTGAAGTGGATTATGATGCTGCCAGATCCCTTGGCATAGTGTGGGGCTTGACCAATACCGGGGATCCAAATGCACCTGCCAGTTACTCGGGTAAACTGGATGCCAGTGTGGGAGGACCGAGAGGTATATTCGATATAGGAAGACTATTTAAAAATGCCAATTTTGTTTCTGCGCAACTTCAAATGCTTGAATCTGAGAGTAAAGCAAACATTATATCCCAGCCAAGTGTTGTGATTTCTGATAATGAAAAGGCCTCTATATTGTCGGGTAAAAAAGTTCCCGTTATTACGAAGGATATGGCAGGAAATACCATCGTTCAGTTTTTTGATGCGGCCATAAAGCTGGAAGTTACCCCTCATATAACGCCGGATGGTAATATTACACTGGATCTTCACCCTCAGGTTAGTGATATTGCTGGTTATTCTCCAGCGGGACAACCTATTATTTCTAACCAAGAGGTACAGACAAAGGTAACTGTAAAAGATGGGGAAACAGTGGTAATTGGCGGAGTATTGAAAGAACAGAAAAAGAGTTCAAAGGCAGGACTTCCACTTTTACTTAGAATCCCCATTATAAGGCATATTTTTGCTAACGATGAAAAATCTCAATCTAAAACAGAATTAATGATTTTTGTAACACCTAAAATAGTGGGAATGGAATAGCTTAATCGTGAAAATGTATTTAAGAAAAGGTGTTACTCTCATTGAAATTATTGCGGTAATTGCAATTATAGGTATTATATTGGGTTTTTCTTACTGGGGGGGGCGGACATGGATCACCAGGAATAGACTTAAAAATGCAGCATATAGGATGAGGGCTACAATAATGGACCTTCGAATTCGTGCAATTTCTGCACAGATGAAAACAGGAATCAGATTTGACCCTGTCACCAATTCTTACACTTCCTTCAAAATAACTGAAGATACCTTAACTCCCGGGACCTATGATACCACTTCACAGGTTTCAGAAACCCTTGGTACCAGAATAAGGTTTGGAGCTACTGGAATTCAAAGTATCTCCGGGGGATCACCCCCTGCTGATGGTATTTCTTTTAACAACCCTTCTGATGATAATGTAATTATATTCAATCAATTTGGGGCCTGTGAGACCCCGGGTGAAATATATATAACCGATGGTAAGGATTTTTATGCACTATTAATTAACAGTACGGGAAAAGTAAGAGTCTTTAAATGGACAGGAAGTGGGTGGTATGAAGAAGAATAGAAAAGGATTTACTCTGGTGGAAGTTCTTGTGGCCTTATTTATTCTTGCTATTGCTTTCTTAGGTTTAGGCCCTCTGGTGATTATGACTGTGAAAGGAAATCAGGTTGTGCGCGAGCATATTAACGCGAGATTACTGGCAGAACGTGTGACAGAATATTTCAGGGCAACGGACTATGAGGATCCAGTGCTATCAAATGATGGTGATAATGCAGATTTATCTGATACATTGACACCAGATCATTCCATCATAGACACCATTGATAACGTTGTCTATAGGGTATTGTGGAACATTGCGGAAGATCAACCTCAAGCGGGTTTAAAAACCATACAAATTATAATACAATGGAGGAACAAATCTTACACTCTTGTAACTTTGAAAGGCAGGTATACATTATGAAAAAGAGAAAAGGCATCACACTCATAGAACTCATAGTAGCTCTGGGGATACTATCTGTAATTCTGGCAATGGGTATAGCTTTTTTGCGTACTCAGCTGTCTACTAGTTCCAAACAGGAAAAACTTGCTAATATTCAAACGGATATTCAGACTGCTTTAACTATTATCAAATGGGATTTAATGATGGGGGGATATGGAATTCCTATAAGCGTCACACCCGTTACGGGACAGAACAATGCAGATGCTGGCAGGGATAGGCTGACTATAAATGCCACTCAACTTTCTATAGGAGGCTCCAGTAAATGGTCTTTTACCGTGGATATTTCTTCAGGTAATGTAATCCACGTGAGAAGATGGGGGAAAAACGATATTGAGGTGGGTGATAGGATAGTAATTCTCAGTGATACAAAGAAGCCTGTGGGCCCTGTAGCTACCGTGACCAACAGAGAATCAGAGACTGATATTTATGGGCAACCAGCCTATGCACTAACCATTAATCAGAATATTAACACATCACAGGGGAATTTTGTATATGTAGTCCCCGCTGGGGGATACTTAACAGCCAATTATTATTATAGTAATGGGAACTTAATGCGAAACAATGATGTCCTATTAAATAATACTGAAGACTTTCAGGTAGCTTATTGGGTAGACCTTAATGGAAACAATCTTCAAGACGCAGGGGAATGGGTACATGATCTTTCAGCCCTCTCTACACAACAGATTTTAGATGGATTAAAGAGTGTCAGGATAAGTATTATAGAAGTTACTCCACCTGATCCTTCATATACATATCCAGACAATCAGATTACTCTTGAGGATCATTCATATAATCTTAGTGGCGATGACCTTCATAGAAGGAGGAGGGTTTACACCTTAATAGCCAAAGTGAGGAATATGAGATGAGGAAAGGAGTAGCTTTAATCACAGTAATATTAATTACAGCCTTTCTCTTCGTAATTGCAGCCCTTACTATTTTTCTCGTTCAGAGAAGCACCCATATAGCTGGAGTAAGCAAAAGATATTTATCTACCTTTGAGGTTGCAGAGGGGGGTGTTGATGCAGGAGTGAATGAAGTGGAAAGGGCATATGAAGCAGGGGAGAGACCCAGTGATTTAAGTCAGACTGTTAATGATTTCACAAATACAGTAAATATAAATGTTCTTTTTGTGACACTTGCCAAAGGAGGGTCTATAGAATTTGCGGCTGGATATGAAGGAATAGGAAAAGGTGCGCAGAGTGGAGGAGCTGCTATTTTTTATAGAATCCTCTCAGATGCAAGAGGGAAAGCTGAGGAAAGAGTGCAGCTTGAGGTCATTTATAGAAAAGTAATCGGGATTGCTGCAAAATAATTCCGAAAATCAGGGGGTGATTTTATGAAAAATTTTAAAAATATGTTGTTGTTGGTATTAATCTTCTTTGCCTTATCATGCAAGGAGTTAGTTGCACAGGAAATGCCCTGTGCAGTTCCTCCTTTTCTTGCAAATGTGGTTACTCCCAATATCTTTATCTTGATGGATAATTCAGGGAGTATGGGGGAACCGGCATATGACCCGGATGCAACCTATGATCCCAATAGGGTTTATTATGGGTATTTTGATCCTTTCTCGTCTTACTATTACTCATCAGACAATAAATGGCATAAGAGCCCGAATGCTCCGGATTACAATACATACTGGCCCGGTAATCTTCTGAATTTTCTCACCATGTCAAGGGCTGATGTATTGAGAAAAGTTCTCGTAGGAGGAAAAGCTCAGTCCAGAACCATCCAGGGGAATTTTCACACTCTTATAAGCCAAGGAAGGAGTGACTACTGGAGATACTTTAATATTGGAGGGGTTTCTTATTCTGCACACATAGAGGGCCAGGGCAATAATTCTGCACAGCTTTTGAGTTTGTACCGAATGGGGAATAAAATTATTTATCGGGCAAGAGTTCAGGTGGAGGTGGATACCGGGACTGATAGAGGGATTCTCCAGCGGTTAGCTGATAGAGATAGAGATGGCAATTGGGATGAAGGTGCGCCTCGGTTTTGGCTTTTTATTTTCAACAATAAAGGGGACCATGATGAGTCTTGGTATGATAATGATGGCGGACATGTGGCCTCTTATTTTGTCGAAAATACCTCTCTTAATGACCTTGTAAATGCTGTGGAAAATACGAAGTTTGAAACATGGACCCCTTTAGCAGAATCGTACTACGAATTATGTAATTATTACAGGCAGACTTCTCCTGTATTCTATCATAACGATTATCGTACAGGCGGTCACTGGGACCCCATGTACGATAAAAACTTTGGGGATGTTACTACTGTATGGTGTAGAAAAAGCTTTGTTCTTCTCATTACTGACGGTGAATCTACCATGGATCGAGATCCTGAGCTTTTAACTATTGGAGATTATGATAACGATGGTAATGAGCCTGGTAACTACCCTTCTTATGGCTCAGATTATCTTGATGATGTGGCCCTCTGGTCTCATGTGAATGATTTGAGGTCTGATATTCCTGGTCTTCAGAACCTTACCCTTTATACAGTTTTTGCTTTTGGACATGGCTCTCAGCTTTTACAGGATGCTGCAAAGAACGGAGGATTTGAAGATAGAAATGGCAATAACATCCCAGATCTCCAAAGAGAGTGGGACAGGGATCAGGATGGGAAGATAGATACATATTTCGAGGCAGAGGAGGGTTATGCGTTAGAAAGAGCCATTATGGAAGCAATTGCGGATATTTTGAGGAGAGTTGGTTCTGCTTCCGCAGTTTCTGTTGTATCTTCCACAGCAAAAGGTGAAGGGACTATTTATCAGGCGTTTTTCCAGCCCAAGAGACAGATCCAGGATTTTGAACTTTCATGGCTTGGTCAGCTTGTCTCATACTGGATAGATCAATACGGAAATATAAGAGAGGATACAGACAATGACCATACCCTTGATTATACCGATTACATAATAAGATTTAAAACAGTGGGAAATAAAACAAAAGTTGAAAGGTGGGAAGATATTGATAATGACGGTGTTCCTGATAATATGATTGATGAAGTGGGTATATGGGATGTTAATTCCGTCTGGAATGCAGGGAATTATCTGCATTCAGAAAGTCCTTATGACAGGAATATTTACGCAATTGTTAAAGAGGCAGAAGGTTTTTCTCTTGAAGAATTCACTACAGGGAACAGAGACAAATTTACCGATTACTTCGATGGAGCAGATGCTTTCGTAGACTCTCTAATTAATTATATAAGAGGGGTAGATTATCTCTCCGCGCCAGATTGGAGAGTAAGAACCTTTGAAAGTAATACCTGGAAACTTGCAGATATAATATATTCCACACCGGTCCATGTTGGTAGACCTATGGAACGGTTTGACAAGCTATACGATGACCAGACTTATGCTGAATTTTACAGAACCTACAAGGATAGAAGAGGTGTTGTGTATGTTGGCGCCAATGATGGTATGCTCCATGCATTCAATGCTGGTGTATTTAACCCCAATACTGGTGAACTTAATGGCAATGGACATACTTTGGGTGAAGAACTATGGGCTGTAATTCCGGAAAATTTGCTTGCTCATTTAAAATGGTTAAAAGATCCAAATTACTGTCATGTATACTATGTTGACCTTAAACCCAAGGTTACCGATGCCAGGGTCTTTGAAGAAGGCGGAGACCACGTCAATGGTTGGGGAACAGTACTCATTGGAGGAATGAGACTGGGAGGTACTCCTATTGAAATCAACGGTGAAACTTACAGGTCATCCTATTTTGCTTTGGATATTACCAACCCGTTGAATCCCGGAGTAATGTGGGAATTCAACGATGAGGATCTGGGATACACATATTCCTACCCCGCAGTATTAAAAGTAACAGATGAGACTGGATCGGAAAAATGGTTTATAGTTTTTGGATCCGGTCCTACCACCTTTGATGGTACAAGTGGACAGAATGCCTATGTGTATATTCTGGATCTTGCCTCCGGGGAACTACTGAGAAAATTCGAATTACCTGAGAATAATGCCTTTTGCGGATCGCCTGTATCTGTGGATGTGAAACTTGATTACAGCGTGGACGTGATTTACATTCCATTGACGTATAAGCAGGGTAACAATGTATTAGGCACCATGTATAGAATAAACACGTTAAACGAGATTGATCCTGATAACTGGCAAATTTCAAAAGTCATAACATTGGATAGGCCGCTAACTGCCCCTGCGGGGATCTCTATGGATGAGCAGGGCCATTTATGGGTGTTCTTCGGAAGTGGGAAATATATCAGTGATGCTGACGAACAGGATTTCAGCACAAATTATTTTGTAGGAATAAAGGATGAGTACTGGGAGGATGGGGATCCTTCCGGTGGTCCAAGTTATTCTCTGAATGATCTCTTTGATGCAACCAATGTAACGGTGATGGTGGATACTAGCACAGGAGAGGCTACTGTTACAAATGTGGTGGGTCTGAGGGATACAACATTTGATGTTTTTGAAGAGTATGTTCAGGAGAATTATCATGGATGGTATGTGAGACTCTCCAGTAGTGAAAGAGTCCTTGACCATCCATTGATCCTTGGAGGTGCTGTACTCTTCACAAGCTTTATACCAACGGACGATCCCTGCGGTTTTGGCGGATTGGGTTATCTGTACGGGGTTTTCTACAAGACTGGAACAGCCTATTCTAAGCCCATTTTAGGAGTGGAATCAGGAGTGGCTACCACGAAGCTCAATATTGGTCAGGGTCTGCCTTCTTCTCCCAGTGCCCATGTAGGTACAGGGGAGGGAGCTACAGCTCTTGTCCAGACCAGTACTGGAGAAATTGTACAGGTGTCAATGCCTTTACCTTACAGGGTAAAAAGTGGTGCAAGAATCTGGAGAGCAGTAACCTTTTAAAGGAGGTTAAAAATATGAACACAATAATTATATTATTTTTGATAGGTCAGGTTTCCATCGGGACTCAGGGTGGCACAGCAAAGATTCTTGGAGAAAAAGAAATTCCAAAGGAATCCATGGAGATATTAAGGAATATCAGAGGGAGCGTATATATGGGAGTTTCGCAGGATTCATCGTACATTTTCCTTAATGAAACTCCAATAAAAGTGGAAAAGGGCAAATTTAATTTCCGTGACCTCCCAGAGATCGGCGAAATGGTATATGTAAGGTTTGAAAAACGAGGTAAAGAGATGGTGGCTGTAAAAGCAGGCCGGACGCTTGAGGATGTCCTGAGAAAGAAAGCGGAGGAATATTACAAATGATGATATCGGTTGTAATTTTGGTTGTTATAGTTATTCTTCTCATGCTCTATGGAGTTTCAGTATATAATTCTCTTGTAAAACTTCGAAATATGGTAAGAAATGCCTGGTCCGATATTGATGTACAATTGAAGAAAAGGCATGATCTTATACCTAATCTTGTGGAGACTGTCAAAGGATATGCTGCTCATGAAAAAACCGTCCTCGAAAATGTCACAAAAGCCAGATCTATGGCTGCACAGGCGCGAGGGCCAGAGGAGAGCGCAAAGGCAGAAAATATGCTTACTCAGGCTTTACGGCAACTATTTGCTGTTGTGGAAAACTATCCTGATCTCAAGGCCAATCAGAATTTTCTTGTTCTTCAGGAAGAATTACGGAATGTAGAGAACCAGATTCAGGAAGCCAGAAGGTATTATAACGCAGTAGTACGAGATTACAACATAAAAACCGAATCGTTCCCCTCCAACATAATTGCTTCCATATTTAACTTTAAAAAAGAACAGTTTTTTGAAATTGAGGAGCCCGAAGAAAGGGAGGTCCCAAGGGTTCAGTTTTGAATTAGTGTATATCCTGGTATTTTGAAAGTGTCTCCTATTTCTATATGATGCTGTTGAAACCATCCCTGGTTGGTTTCAATTGCAAAGGAAGCCTTTTTTCTCGAAATATGGGGTTTTTCATCTAAGGGTTTCATTCTTTGTATGTCAACAATAACTCCCTGAGAGTCAAGGAAAGCTAAGGATAGAGGAATATAAGTGTTTCGCATCCAGAAGGACAGATAGTCTTCCCCCGGGAATACAAATAGCATGCCAGTGCTTTCTGGAAGAGACTCACGAAACATAAGTCCTCTTTTTATTTCTTCAGGAGTTTCTGCCACTTCCAAGTAGAGGATATTGCCTTTACAGGTTGCTTTAATATAAAATATTTTTTTGCTCTCTTTATCTTTTGGATTCTCAGCGGAGCAGGCTAAAAGAAATAATAAGATCAAAAATAATTGAAAACTATCTTTTCTCACGAATCCTTGCTTTTTTACCCTTTCTTTCCCTTAAATAGTAAATTCTGGCCCTTCTAACTCTTCCTCTTCTCAAAACCTCTATTTTTTCAATAACAGGTGAGTGAAGGGGGAATATTTTTTCAATGCCCACACCCTGGGTCACC
>Ga0190329_1000066_pt1 | contig 28499 bp, 20 predicted proteins | sample 48720423_MG_FD_161655 | JGI IMG/M metagenome (GOLD analysis project Ga0190329, IMG submission 161655) | Hydrothermal vent sediment bacterial communities from Southern Trench, Guaymas Basin, Mexico - 4872-04-2-3_MG | ecosystem: Environmental > Aquatic > Marine > Hydrothermal vents > Sediment ... | reverse complement strand
CGAGGAAGGCAACACGGCCCTGGATTTCGAGCCCGAGGAAGTCAAGCGCGGTGCCAGCATCAGCACCGGCTTTCACCAGTTCGAATGGAAAAAGCACCGCCTGGTGATCATCGACACGCCGGGCGACATGAATTTCTTCACTGACACCAAGCTTTGCCTTCAGGGAGCCGATGCGGCCCTGGTGGTCATCGACGCCGTGGACGGGGTCAAGGTGCAGACCGAGCAGGCCTGGGAACTGGCCCGCCAGTTTGAACTGCCCTGCGCCATCTTCGTCAACAAGCTCGACAAGGACCGCTCGGACTTCGACCGGGCCCTGGCCGACGCCGAACAGAGCTTCGACATCAAGCCGGTGGTGATGCAGCTTCCCGTCGGCAAGGAGGCCGGTTTCAAGGGAGTGGTGGACCTGATCCGCATGCAGGCCTTCGTCTCCGAGGACGGGGGCAAGCCCAAGGCCGTGGAGATTCCGGCGGACATGCTGGAGGCGGCCCAGGCAGCCCGGGAAACCCTGGTGGAAAACATCGCCGAAGCGGACGACCGGCTGGTGGAAAAATACCTCGAGGGCGAAACCCTCAGCGAGGCCGAGTTGTTCGAGGCCTTGCGCGCCGGGGTCCTCAACCGTATTTTCGCTCCGGTACTCTGCGGCTCGGCACTGCAGAACATCGGCGTCGACCTGCTGTGCGACTTCCTGGCGGCCGCCTTCCCTTCCCCATTGGACCGCGGCTCCCGCCAGGCGTTGGATGACAGCACCGAGGAACCGGTGACCCTCGATCCGGATCCCGCGGCGCCCTTTGCCGGCTTTGTCTTCAAGACCATTTCGGACCCTTATGCCGGGCGGCTTAACATCATCCGGGTGGTTTCCGGGCGCCTCGGCAGCGACGGCACTTTTTACAACCCCAACAAGCGTGCCAAGGAGCGCTTCAACCAGCTGCTGGCCGTGATGGGCAAGGAGCAAAAGCCCCTCTCCGGCGCCGGTCCGGGGGACATCGTGGCCGTGGCCAAGCTCAAGGAGACCACCACCGGCGACACCCTCTGCGACGAAGGCCGCAAGGTGCGCTTCACCTGCGCCGAACCGCTGCCGACCCTGATTTCCTTTGCCCTGGAGGCCAAGAACAAGGGCGACGAGGACAAGATCTACACCTCCCTGATGCGCCTGATGGAGGAGGACCCGGGTTTGAAGATGGATCGGCGCGCCGAGACCAAGGAAATCGTGCTCTCGGGCATGGGCCAGGTGCACATCGAGACCGCCGTGGAACGGATGCGGCGCAAGTTCAACGTGGAAGTCACCCTCCATATCCCCAAGATTCCCTACCGCGAGACCATCAAGAAGAAGGTGCGGGTCCAGGGCCGCCACAAGAAGCAGACCGGCGGCCACGGCCAGTTCGGCGACTGCTGGGTGGTCTTCGAGCCCCTGCCCCGGGGCGGCGGCTTCGAGTTCGTGGACGCCATCGTGGGCGGCGTGATTCCCAAGACCTACATCCCGGCGGTGGAAAAAGGGATTATCGAGGCAGCCCAGCGCGGCGTGCTGGCCGGGTTCCCGTGCATCGATTTCAAGGCGACGCTGGATTTCGGCTCTTACCACGCGGTCGATTCCTCGGAGATGGCCTTCAAGATCGCCGGCTCCCTGGCCTTCAAGAAGGCCGCCGAGGAGGCCGATCCGGTCCTGCTGGAACCGATCATGAAGGTGACGGTCACCACCCCCGAAGAGTTCATGGGCGACATCATGGGCGACCTCAACAGCCGCCGCGGACGGGTTCAGGGAATGGACAACGCTGGCAAAAACCAAGTGATCCGGGCCGAGGTGCCCTTGGCGGAATTTCTCACCTACGCGCCGGACCTGAACTCCATGACAGGCGGCCGCGGGGTTTATACCATGGAATTTTCCCACTACGACGAAGTGCCGGCCCACTTGGCCCAGAAGGTGATCGAGGAGGTCAAGAAGCAGCAGGAGTAAAGAGCGTCTCCAGCCGGGGAAAACAACGCCGGCAGGGGGCGTAGCCGGCGGCGAAGGCTTCATGATAATCGGGAAACGCCACGCGGTGGCGTTTCCCGATTTGTTTGGCGTCCGGACCGTCGTTGCGGTGAAACCGTTTCGATCGGCGGTTGCCCGTCAGCGGCCGCGATCGGCGGTCGAGGTGGGCCCAGATCCCCTGCCCCGAGGCCATGGCCCGGCGCTGGGCCGAAAGCAGCCGCTCGGCAAAGGGCTCGCTCTCCTTGCCGGGCAGGACGTACCCCAGGCCGGCGGCCAGCAGCGCCTGGTTGACGAAGGTGCCGTCGGCCAGGAACACCGCCCCCAGCAGGCGGCCGTAGCGATCGTAGCCAGCGGGAACGCAGCGGATCGTCCGACCGCTCACCAGCTTTTGGTTCAGGCGGCGGGCCGCGGCGCCGAAGGGTTCCGCCGGGGCTCCGCCGTGGGCCGTTTCCGGGCAGTTGATGCCCACGTAGCGCAACCGGCGGCCATCTTGCAAAATCACGGTGTCGCCGTCAGCCACCCACTGGACTACTGCCTGGAAGCCGGCACGGTCCACTCCGGCGCCGAGGGTGGCCAGAGTCCAGAAAACCACTATCCAGGCGGCCAGAAGGCCGCCGCGGCCTGCCTTTCTCATCTTTCCTTCTATTGCCAGTTATCCGTGTCGAACGGCTGAAGGCTTCCGGAAAATTTCCAGGGACACGTAAAAATACGGCCAATTTGTAACCGATAATAGACAACTCGCGAAACGAGTCCCGTCAGCTGCCAGCGGCTTCATTTGCCATGATCCCGGGACGAACCTCGGGTTCCAGGTCGCAGTGCGCCTTGGCCGCCCTGTCGAGCATCGCCGGCAGCCCGCCGTATTGGGACGGGGAAAAGCCGAAGACCCGTTGCCAGACCTCTTCGGACTCCATGCAAAAATACAGGCAGACATCAGGGGCGTATCGCCGGATCCATTCCGCCACGTCCCTGTACAGGTCGATGCGCAGCGGCTTGAAGTAGCGCATCTTGTCGTCCAGCCCGCGCACGAATTCTCCGTAGACGATGGTGGAGCGCTGAAACCGCGCCGCCACCAGGTCTTTCAGATCCGGCATGAAGCGGAAGGTGCCCAGGCTGATCCAGACGATTTGATCGGCCGGAATCATTTCGAACAGCCGCTCGACGGTCCGCCGGTACTCCTCCCGGCAACCCTCGTAGAGCACCATGGGGTCGAAGTGAAACGCCACCGGAAAACCGGCCTCCACGCAGCGCGCCGCGGCCTTCAGGCGGGCGTCGAGGGAGGCGGTGCGCCGTTCATCGGAGGCGATGATGCGGGGCGTGTTGAGGGACCAGGCCATGATGGTCTTGCGCCGATGATCGAGGCTAAGCAGCCGGTCGACGGCCACGGTCTTGGTCTTGAGTTCCAGGATGCAGTGGCGCTGGGCGGCGAAACGTTCCACCAGCCAGGGATTCAGATCGGTCCACGGCTCCCAGATGAGGCTGTCGGTGAATTCGCCGGTGCCGATGCGGCCGATTTCCGGCTGGGCCAGGCGGCTGTCCAGTTCGGCGGCCATGGCCTCACGGTTGAGAAAATACTGCAACACGGGAGGATGGAAATACGCCTGGAGAATGCAGTAGGCGCAGTCCATGGTGCAGAAGGTGCCGATGTGCAGGATCTGGTAGTTGCAGCAGGTGTAGTATCGCGTGCCGGGGCACCGGCGCAACCAGGCGCCGCGGTTGGCGGTGAGCAGCAAGGTACGCTTGCCGCGGCTGACCGGATCGGGAGCGGCGTTGATGCCGGCATACACCCGGCGGATGTCGTCCACCGCCTCGGCTTCCAGGCCCAGGCGTCCGGCGATGGCCTTCACCTCGGGCGCCTGGGCAAGATTTTCTTCCACGTAGAGTCGATCAATCAGTGATTTCAAGGTCAAAATCTTCGCTTTCAGTATTTGAGCCGGGCGTAGTATGTCTTGCGGGCGGCGGCCAGGGCCTGGGCGAAGGTAACGATGCCCATCTCCCTGAGCAGCGGGATCAGCCTGAGGAAAATCTCGGCGGTGGCCAACGCGTCTCCCAAGGCCGTGTGACGGTCGGGGATGGCCCGGCCGAGCAGCCGCCGGGCAATGGCGTCCAGGTTGTGGTCCTTCAAACTCGGGTTGACCACGGCCGACAGCAGCATGGTATCGAGCACCGGGTTGATGAACACCACCCCCGTGCTGACCGCCTTGACCTGGAACATGCGCAGGTCGAAGGCGGCGTTGTGGCCCACCAGGACCGTGTCTTCGGCAAAACGCTGGAAGAACGGCAGTACCTGGTCGATGGTCGGGCGACCTTCCAGGCGCTCCGGCAGGATGCCGTGGATCCGGATCGATTCGGGGGGCAGGGATCGCCGGGGATCGACCAGTTGGTCGAAGCACTCCTCGTGAAGGATCCGGCCGTTGACGATGCGCACTGCGCCGATGCTGATGATTTCGTCCCGGGACGGATCCAGCCCGGTGGTCTCGGTGTCGAAGACGGTGCAGGTCAACTCGGCCAGCGGGCGGTCGTTGAGTTCGGGCGAGACGCCCGGCTGATGAAACAGGTCGAAGTCATAGAACTCCGGCCGGCTCGGGGCCACGATGGCGCTGCCGCGGATCTCGGCGTCCCGGATCGGCGTTTTACTGAAAACCGGAAAGTCCAGGCGCAACCCGGATACGCCGTCCGGCAGTCCGGATTCGATCACGCCCACTATGAGGCGGTGGTGGTCGAATACCTGCTTGATGGTCAGCGGCAGGGCTCGTGTGCTGGTCTCCACCGGCTGGCCGAGCTGGTGGCGCAGCCATTGGAAACCCGGCGCCGGCCCCTGCCAGGTCAGCTCCAGGCTGGCCCACGGCGGAAGAACGCGAAACCCCAACCGCATGGTATCGAGTCCTCCCCAATCCCGCAGGCGCGCCATCGTGCACAACAAGGCCTGGCGCATCAGGCCCGCATCCAGCTCTAGCTCCAGGCCGCTGGCGTCGTCCTCCAGGATGACCTTCAACTTCAGACGCCTGGCGGCGGCATGGCGCAATGCCCACAGAAACGCCGCCGCCGGGATCGGCTCCAGCGGCCAGAGACCGGTGTCGATGAGCGGCGGCACCTGGGTCATGGTTTGATGCAGCGCCGTAAGCTCGTCGAGCAGCCGGGGCCGCAAATGGTCCAAACAGTCCGACCTGTCCCCCGGGCGTCCGAGATATTCCACCAGCTGGCCGGTGAGTTGGCGCAGTCGCTGCCATTGGCCGATGAAGCGCTCTTCGAATCCGAGCTGGCGCTCGATGTCGTTGAGCAGCAGGATGAAACCGCCGTAGCGGCCGTCGGCGTAGACGATGGGGGCGGTCTGGGCGTAGAGGCGGCGGCCGCCGGCCCCGCGCAGGATCAAGGCGCTGCCCACGTCGCCTTCGGGGTGCAGGGTAAGCATCTCCGCCATTTCCGCCACGGCGTTGTCCAGGCAGGGTTGGTCCAGGATGCGGAAGACCGATCGCCCCAGGCCGAGGTAGCATTCGGCGTCGGCCCCCTCGGCCGCCTCGCCGCTGAGATACAGGCGCGCCTGGCGGTTGTAGAGCATCACCTGCCCCTCGACGTTGCACAACAGCACCCCCTGGGGCAGTTCGGCCAGCACCGCGGCCAGCATCTGCTTTTCGGCCTCGGCCTCGGCCCGGACCTGGCGCACCCGGTCGTCGATGCCGCGGTGAAGCGCCTCGAAGCGCTCGGCGCCGGCGTTGATCATGTGCGCCAGGCGGACGATGTCCCGCCCGCCCTCCAACTGGACCCGATGGGCCGGGTTGACGTTGATGAGAATCGAGAACTCTTCGATGAGGCGGGCCAGCGGCAGAATGTAGATGTTAAACATCCCGTCGAGGCCGGCGAAGATGGCCGCCAGCAGCAGGATCAAGCCGCCGAAAAGATAGCCGAGATTTTCAGCGCCGAGGCGCAGCAGGGTCTCCTGGTCCGACGGGGATAGGCCGCGCCAGAAAAGGATGCCAAAACCTGTGGCGATAGCCAGGGTCAACGCCAGGCTGAAGGCCACGAACCACCAGAACCGGCTACGCTTTCCGGGTTCCAGCGGCCTGGGCGGCCGGTGCTCCGGATCCATTCCCGGGAGCGCACCGACCGGATCTTCGCTTGTCCAGATGGATTCCAAGGCGCCAAGGTCCTCACGCTTTCCCGTGGCCGCGATGACGGTTTCATCTCCTCGTTTTTTCTATAGCAGACTTGGGCGGGCGACGCGAGGACCATTGAAAACGCGAAGCGCCCCCGCCAGGAGGCGGCAACCTCCTGGCGCGGGCGCTTGCGTTCATCACCGCGCCGCTATGGGCGGTTCAGCGGGGAGATTTACCCTACCCCCACACCCCCCAGCCGAAGGTGGCGGTAAACAGGATCGAGAAAATCACCAATCCGATCATCCACAGGTCTTCGGGTTTCATGGTCCCTCCTTTCGGCAAAAAGGCTTACGCCTCCTTGATCACGATCATGGTTTCCTTCTCGGCCCGCTCGATCTGCACCGCGTTGGTGGTGGACATCTCGGCCTTGAAGCACAGGGCCCACATCATGACGATGCCCAGGATCCACCAAGTGATCTGCCAGGACCACAAGGGGGTGAACCCGCAGAAGGAAAAGGCGTTGTTGCCCAGGATGCAGGCCGGCCCGATGGCGAAGAGGTACCAGACCGGCACCACGATCTTCATGGCCGAACGCCACTTGGCCCCCGACTCGCTGGGGGCGTCGATGTCGTCGAGGAAGTTGCGCACCTCGGCCTGGCGCTTCACGGTTTCCTCGCTGTCCTTGATTCCGAGCCCCTTGCATAGATAGGCCACTATCAGTCCACAGAACACCCCCCAGAAGGCGCAGTGCATCGACAGGGGGTTGGGCCAGACGTAATAGGTCAGAAAGACGGCGATCATGCCGGACAGCACGCCAAGGACCGCGCCCTTGCTGGGGAACTTGAAGCCCCAGATCACGCCCAGCAGCAGCACGTACATCACGAAGCCGAAAGCCGTGGCCAGGGCGCCGAGGATCACGAGGGCCGCCTTGGAGGTCAACCCCACGGCCAGGGCCGCGATGGTGAGGAAGGTGGCCAGGATGCGGTTGACCCAGATCTGCTCCGAGTGGCTGGCTTCCTGCTTCTTGATGTAGCGCCAGTAGACGTCGCGCAGCAGGATGGAGCCGCCGGTGCCGATGTACGGCGCCGCGGTGGAGTGAATCGCCGCGATGGCCCCCATGAAGACGAAGCCGAGCATGACGGGGGGGAGAAACTGGTTCATCAGGGTCGGCACCACGGTGGCGTTACCCAACCCCTGGAAAGCGGGCTCACCCGCGAGTTCCAGCACTTTTGCGCCCATCCCCTGGAAGGCGGTGAAGAAGAACAGGGCGAAGCCGACCACGAAGGTGCTCATGAAGGCCTGCTGCCAGGCCAGCGGCTTGGGACTCTTGATGCCGAAGGTCCACATGGTGAAGGCCGGCGAGCTCTGGATGCCCATCAGGGCGAACATGTAGGTGAGCACCATCACCGAGGTCCAGGCGGTCTCGCCGGGAGCCCCGCCGAGATAGTCCACCAGGTTGATCACCCGCGGCACCTCGAGGAATTTGGTGTCGAGCTGGGCCACCGAGGCGGAAAAACCGCTCCAGCCGCCGAAGATCGGCGCCGTGATGGTGTAGTAGCCCAGGGCGACGATGCCACCGACCAGGAGCAAGAACTGGATCACGCCGACCCAGGTGGAGGCCTTCAGGCCGCCGGTGCAGACATAGAACCAGACAATGAAGGCCATGAAGATGGCGCCGAAGGTCACCGGCACGCCGGCGATGATGTGGAACAGGGCCGCCGAGGCCATGAGCTGCACCGCCGAGTAGAACATCGAGTAGAGGAAGGCGGTGAGCACCACCAGCCAGCGCAGGGCCTCGGTGTTGAAGTAGTAGCAGTACATGTCCGCCGGGGTGATGAACCCGTAGCGCTTGCCCAGCAGCCAGGTGCGCTTGCTGAAGAAGGCGCCGGTGATGGGAATGGTCAGCACGTAGAACGAAGCGAAGGCATAGGCCAGGCCGTCACGCCAGATCAGGCCGGGATGCCCGATGAAGGTCCATCCGGAAAAGGAGGCGGCCGTGGCGGCCAGAAGAAAGGCGAAGAACGGGATCGACCGGCCGGCGATGGCGTAGCCCGACGAGGTCTTTTCGGTGAAGTAGCCTTTCAGCCCCCAGTAGAAGCAATAGACGATGTAAATGCCGAGCATGATAAAAACCCAGGTTTTACCACTCATCTTTCCCTCCTGTGAGAATTCTCAGCAGGTTGCGCGGAAAACCGGAAAGAAGCCCTCCCTCCTTCCGGGCCATTGTGGATGACGGTATCACCTCCTTTCCGCACGGCTCGAATGAATTGACCAAAAACTTGCCCGCATTCATCAGGCCAGGTTTCGGTGGCGGGACCGGCGGCGGGCCGCGGGGTGCTTTTCAACCACCGGTCCCATTGATCACAAGGCTCAGCCCTGGACCATCTTGGTGATGGCCTCCACCACCTCGGGGTTGGCCAGGGTCATCACGTCGCCGACATCGGCCTTGTTGGAGATAGCCCCCAGTACGCGGCGCATGATCTTGCCCGAACGGGTCTTGGGCATGTCGGGCACGATCCAGACCTTGTGGGGCTTGGCGATGGGGCCGATCTGGTCGACCAGCGCCTTGACCACGGCCTGGGCCAGCTCGTCGCTCGCCTCGTAGCCGGGCTTGAGCGAGACGTACATGTCGGGTACCACGCCCTTGATATCGTCTTTCACCGGCACCACGGCGGCCTCGGCCACCTCGGGCACCACCAGGGCGGCCGATTCCAGCTCCTTTGTGCCCAGGCGGTGGCCGGAGACGTTGATCACGTCGTCGATGCGCCCCAGGATGCGGTAGTAGCCGTCGGGAGACTGCACGGCAGCGTCGCCGGTGAGATACGGCCAGTCGCGCCAATCCTTGCTCTCGGGGTTCTTGCAGTAGCGTTTGAAGTACTGGTGCACGAAGCGGTCGCGGTCGCCCCAGATGGTCTGGAACATTCCCGGCCAGGGGTTCTTGATGCAGATGTTACCCGCCTTGCCCGCCCCCCGTGGCAGTTCCTTGCCGTCTTCATCGTAGATGATGGGATGGATCCCCGGTACGCCGGGTCCGGCGCTGCCCGGTTTCATGGGGGTGATAGCCGGCAGGGTCGAGCAGAGGAAGCCGCCGGTCTCGGTTTGCCACCAGGTGTCCACGATGGCCGCCTTCCCCTTGCCCACCACCTCGTAGTACCATTTCCAGACCTCGGGCTCGATGGGTTCGCCCACGGTGGTCATGTGTTTGAAGTGGTAGGTGTACTTGGCCGGTTCATCCGGGCCGATCTTGCGCAGGGCCCGGATGGCGGTGGGGGCGGTGTGGAAAATGTTGACCCCCAGGTCCTGGGCGATGCGCCAGGGCCGGCCGGGATCCGGGTAGTTGGGAATGCCCTCGTAGATCACGCTGGAAGCGCACAGCGCCAGCGGACCGTAGACGATGTAGCTGTGCCCCGTGATCCAGCCGATGTCGGCCATGCACCAGTAGACGTCCTCGGGATGGATGTCCTGGACGTACTTGCTGGTGCCGGTGACGTAGGCCAGGTACCCGCCCGTGCTGTGCTGGCAGCCCTTGGGCTTCCCGGTGGTGCCGCTGGTGTACATCAAAAACAGCGGCGCCTCGGCCGGCATGGGCACCGGGTCGACCCGTTGACCGTAATAGTTTTTGAGCAGGTCGTTGATGAAGAAATCGCGCCCGTCCACCAAGGGGGTGGCGGCGGAGTACTTGCCCGGGTAGCGCTGCCAGATGAGCACCTTCTTGACCTTGTGGCCGGCCGCCTCCGAGGTCTGGCAGGCCTCGTCGGCCTTTTCCTTGTGGTCCAGCAGCTTGCCGCCCCGGTAGTAGGCGTCCATGGTGATGAGGTAGTCGCTGCCGGAGTCGAGAATCCGGTCCGCGGCCGCCTTGCCCGAGAAGCCGCCGAAGACCTGGCTGTGGATGACGCCCAGCCGGGCGCAGGCCAGCATGGTGATGGGCAGTTCGGGCACCATGGGCAGGTGCAGCGTGACCCGGTCACCGGCCTTGAGCCCGCAATAATCTCGCAACAGGGCCGCCATTTCGTTGACCCGCACCCACAACTCCTGGTAGGTGACGTGCTCGACCTTCTCCTCCTCGAGTTCGGGCACGAAATGGATGGCGGTCTTGTTGCGGTTCTTGGCCAAGTGGCGGTCGATGCAGTTGTAGCTGGCGTTGATCTTGCCGCCCTTGAACCACTTGAAGCAAGGGGCGTCGCTGGTATCGAGGATTTCGGTCCAGTACTCGTACCAGTCGAGCATGTCGGCGTATTCTTTGAAACAGTTGGGAAAATTGTCCAGGCTGAAACGTTCGTAGACGCCCACGTCGGTCATGTTGGCCTGGGCAATGAATTCCAGCGGGGCGTGGTAGTAGCCCTCCTCCTGCCAATGGACGGCGATGGTGGCTTCCGAGGTTTCGAGATTTTCTTTTTTTTCTTCCGCCATTTTCTCCTCCTTTAAGATGTTGGGTTGCTGATTTTCCCCGCAGGGCTGCTGACCGTTTGGGAACCGACGTCAAACGACATTCTGCTGCGCCGATCGCCTCATTTCGATGGCATTGGGTCCACCGCGACACCAAGCCGGTGAGGGGAAGCCGCGAACGGGCCTTCCTCCGGCCGTCCAATTCCGCGCAAAAAGATGCCGAAGGCCATGTCCAGCGTGTCTTTCAAAAAATAGTTGTCGTTCTCGAAGATCCGCTTGCTTTCTTCCCAGAGCACCATTCCCGAAAACAGGGACCAGAAGAGTTCGGCCAGGACTTCGGGGTTATAGGTTTCAAACAGCCCGCCCTCGATGCCGCTGCGAAACAGGGCGGTGATCCTCTCAAGGGAGCGCAGGGTCAGGTTCTGGATGTCGTCGAAGAGCTCCGGGGACAGGTTTTCCAGGGTTTCGCTGGACTGCAGGTGAAACAGGTTGATCAGGATCAGCGGGTCGAACTGGTACACATCGTAGATGGCTTCCTTGAGCGCCTGCATGCGTTCGGCAGGCGCGAGCCCCTCCTCCTTGACGACATGGTCCAGGCGGATGTTCAGGTACTGGAGAATACGCAGCGACAGCGAGGCGTACAGTTCGTCCTTGTTCTTGAAGTACAGGTAGAGGGTGCCGGGACTCAGCTCGGCCTCTTGGGCGATGTCTTCCATGGTCGCCCGGTTGAAGCCCTTTTTGGAAAAGACTCGCTTGGCCGCCACGATGATCTGTTGGCGTCGGCGTTCCCTTTCCCGCTCCTTGCGTTCCTGGATGCCCATAAGATTATGAATTAAATTTAGTTCTTTTATATTTGTCTATCTGGTATATTTGGCCTTGTCAAGTATCAAAAATTCATATTGTTAATTTTTCATTTTTTCTGTTACTTTTTTATTGGCAACAAACACCCGGGGGCGGTCACCTTCCCCGCCATACCGCCGGTAGCGGCGCCGAAGAGGTCGGTATGCTGAACTTGAAGAGGTTTCCACGCGATGTGCGCTACGGTCTCGGCCTGCTGTTGACCGGCTGGGCAGGCCATTTCGTCTTTCTTTCTCTGGTGTTCGTCGTCGGACAGGAAACGCCGGAAAACAAGATCGTCTACCAGCAGGTGGCCATCGCCGCCGTTCTCGGGTATTTTCTCTACCTCGGCAAAAAATGGGCCCGCGTGCTGTGCCTCCTTTGCAACAGCCTGATTATCGTCCTCTATCTGTCCTTCGGGGTGCTGTTCTGGACGTCGCATCCGCCCATGAGGCTGCTGGCGCTGGGGGTGGTGGGCTGTTTTGCCGCCGCCACCTATTTTTTGATGACCCGTCAAGCCAAGATGTTCTATGCTGGACCGGTCGAGCAACCGGGGACCGAAACCGATCGCTGAAGCCGGGATTTTTCAACGAGGGGGCCTGAAATGCCTTTGGAAAAGAAGACGGTGACCTGCCAGTGCGGCGCGACGTACCAAATCGACAAGCCGTCCCACTGGTGCACGGCCTGCGGGCGTCAGATCTTTTACTCGGAGGGCGCGCGGCGGCGGCATCGCTGGGACACGTACTACGTTTGGGGCGCACTGCTGTCGGTGATCGCCTTCCTGGTCTACATCTTCATCGAGATGATCGCGGTGCCCCTTGTCGGGCGTGGAGGATGAGAGGCCGGCAAGCGCCGATTTCAGGCGAGCTGGAACATCTCGGGCAGGTCGGGATGGGAGAGAAGCCGTTCGAGGGTTTCGCGGTGCCGGGCCAAATCCGACGGGCTCGAAAACGAGAGGGTCAACTGGAAACTGCGCCCCTCGAAGCCGTGCGGCGGCGTCAAGCGGGCATCGGTGGCCGGGCACAGCTCGCGGCTCAGGGCCTCGAAGCGCCGCTGGGCCCGGCTGAGCGCCGGGAAACGGCGCTGGTAGAGATAGGTACGCAACCGGTGGCCGCGCTGCGCCCGGTCCGTTTCGGTATCCACCGCCAGGGCTGCCAGCTCGGGGGCGTCGAGCAGAGTCCGGAGCGATATCCCTTCGCGGCGGACGATTTCCTCGAGCAGGGTCACCACTTCGCGCTGCTTGTTCAATCCGAAACCCAGCGCTGACAGCAAGGCGGCCACCCGCAGCGACGTCTCCGGCGGCATCCGGCCCAGGGCAAGGGCCGTGGAAACCGCCAGCGCGCCGTCGCTCACCGCCGCCCGGATCTGATCGGGCAAGTCACACAGACCCGCCAAGCGGGCCTGGGCCGCCGGCTGGTCCGGCAACCCGAAGTGGCGCACCGCCCGGCCAAAGGCGGCCTCATCGGGAGCAAAACGGCGTAGCAGCCGCAGCGCCCTGCCCGCCACCAACGCCTCCAAGGGGCCTTCGGCCGCCTTTTCCGCCACGGCCCACTGGGCGCAGCGCCAGGGGTCGGCCGGCTCCAGTGGCCGCCTGGCGGCCATCGTTTCCCATCCGAGGCGGCGGCAAGCCGCCGTCCGGCCAAACCCGCTGACCACGGTCCAGCGCTTTTCCGATCCGACCAGAATCGGCGCACACAGAAGCCCCAGGCGCTCTATGGACCTCGCCAGGGCCGCCACATCCCGGGGAGAGCCCAGGCGGTAGGTATCGTCGCTCTGGTCAACGGCCGTCAGGCGGACGCGCTGGAGTTCAAAGGGCATGATCCGCTCCGGCGAGGCGCGCCAGGGCGTCGAGGTACTTGGCGCGGGTCTGGGCGATGACCGCCTCGGGCAGGGAAGGTCCCGGCGGGCGCTTGTCCCAGTCCAGCGTGAGCAGGTAGTCGCGCACGTACTGTTTGTCGAAACTCTCCTGGGGACCGCCCGGACGGTAGGTGTCCTTGGGCCAGAAGCGCGAGGAATCGGGCGTCAGCACTTCATCGATGAGAATGAGGTCGCCATCGATCAGGCCGAATTCGAACTTGGTATCGGCGATGATGATTCCCTTGGCTTCGGCCAAGCGGGCGCCGCGATGGTAGATGGCCAGGGACAGGTCGCGCACCCGGGCCGCCAGCTCCGGCCCGATCAAGGCGGCAACGGCGTCAAAGTCGATGTTCTCGTCGTGCTGCCCCTGTTCCGCCTTGGTGGAGGGGGTGAAAATGGGTTCGGGCAGCGGTGCCGATTCCACCAGCCCTTCAGGCAGCCGGATGCCGCAGACCTCGCCGGTCTTGCGGTAGGACTGCCAGCCGGACCCGCTCAGATAGCCGCGTACGACGCATTCGATGGGCAGGGGCCTGGCCTTGCGCACCAGCATGCTTCGCCCCTGGAGAACCTCGGCGTAAGGGCGGCATGCTTGCGGGTATTGGGCCACATCGGCGGTGATGACGTGGTTGGCGACGAGAGGGGCCATCTGTTCGAACCAGAAAAGGGAGATCTGGGTCAACACCCTCCCCTTGTCCGGAATCGGGTCCGGCAGAATCACGTCGAAGGCCGAAAGCCGGTCGGTGGCCACGAGCAGGAGGCGGTCTCCCAGGTCGTAGATGTCACGCACCTTGCCGCGCTGAAGCAATGGCAGGTCGGGGAAATCGGTTTCACGGACGATTGTGGACATGGTTCGGATTCCTTGGTTTGGGGTAAAGGGCGGATTCAGCCCTGTTGAAAAAGGGCGATGTAGCGGTGGAAGGCTTCCCTTGAAGATTCAGGCATCGCATCCAGGGCAAGGCCGACGACCCAGGCGCTCTCCGGCCCCTGGGCGCAGTGAACCACCCGGCCCTCCCACACCACCAGGTCCTCCTGCAACCCCACGGTGAGGGCAATGCGCTGGCCGGGTTCCACCGGCGTATGGGTTTCCAGCGACAGACCGGTTTGGGAAACGTTCAGGGTACGCCCCATGCCCTGGATGACGGGACGATCGCCCGGGGGGGCGCTGAAATGCAGCAGGTTGAGGGCACCGTAGCGTGAATGGCGGCGTCTTTCCTCGGTCATGGGTCTTTTCCGATCAGTTTGTCAGTGGCTTCAAGGCCCGGGGGTGGCGGCGGTGGTCGATGCCGGTATGGACAGCCCGGGTATGGGCCTTGGCCGCCAGCCTCGTGGTAACCACCAAGGCGTTGATCATGCTCTTGAAAAAGTTCTGAAAGGTCAACGACAAGGCCCTATACTCCGCCTCCAGGACGGCCCCGTTCAAGGGGTGAAACGCCAAGGCCGCGTCCCCGAGCACCGCCGCTGCGTGCGGTTCGTGGCCGATGTCGGCGAAGGGGATGCGACCGAACACGTCACTGGCGCCGAGCCGCGCCAGCACAAAGGGTTTCGCGGTTTTCTGCCAAACGACGGCGGCCTGCCCCTCGGTAACCAAGTAGAGTCCTTCGTCATCTGCCGCCGCTTTCACCGGGGCCAGGTCTTCAACGCCGGGTTGCGGGTCGATCTCTTCGCGGCGAAACATCACCAGCCGGTCCGTGGCTTGAGCGAGCCGCCGGTCAAGGCTCAGGGCAACGGCGCGCATCTCGGGGCTCATCCGGGTGTATTCCACGCTCAAGCGCTGCAAGTCCAAGACTCCCAGGACCACGTCCGTGGCGGCCACGCAGGAGACCCGGCGGATGTGCCCGTGGATGCTGAACGAGGTCATGCTCCCGATGAAGGCGCCCTCGCCGAGGGACAACAGCTTCAGGGGGCCTTCCGGTGTTTCGCGCAGCAACTCCACCTGCCCTTCCAGGATCACCCAGATCCAGCTCCCGTAGGCGCCTTCCACCATGATCTGCTGTCCGGCGAGGTAGCGCTCTTCGTCCACCACCGCCATGTAATCCACCAGAGGGCCGTGAACAAGGTTGAAATCGAGGTTGCGCGCCTGGCGTCCCGGATCGGGTGCCCCGAGGACGGCCACCTCCCCGTCGTCGAGCATTTTCAATCCGTCGAGGATGAGCTGCATCCGGCTGTGGTGAATCGTCCGGGAAACGTTGAAGTTTTCACGGCTGAAGGAAAATTGCCCCGTCAACCATCCGAACAGGCTGTAGAGGGCTTCCAGGCCGAGCTTTTCTCCGTTGAGGGCATGGATCGGTTGGCCGTCGTGAAAATAGATCAGTCCGGGATGAGGGCTGTGAGGGCTGTGGAGCCGCAGGATGCCGCTGGCCCCGTTTCCCCCCAGCATTTGCAGCAGGTCCGGCAGGCTGAAAAAATTCAGGTTTCCGGAAAGCAGAGGTTCACCGGTCATGACGCTTGGGCCCAACGCATCTCTCTGTGCAGGTGTTTGAGGGTTAGCTCCAGCGCCGTCTTCAGCGTTTCGCGTACCCCCTCCCCGTTGAGCGCACTGGCCGGGAAGGCCGGGACCTTCAACTGGCGGTTCAAGTCCCGCTGCAACTGTTCAACCGACAGCAGCGGGACGCCTTGGGCCTCCAGGTCGCGCTTGTTGAATTGCATCACCAGCGGGATTCTGAAGATGTTCAGGCCGTGCTCCTTCAGGTTGGCGGCAAGATCCTTGAGGGAGAGGGCGTTTTTTTCGCGCCGCACGGCGATGGAATCGGCCACGAACACCACCCCGTCCACTCCCTTGAGCACCAGCTTTCGGGTGGCACTGTACTTTACCTGGCCCGGAACGGTGTACAACTGGACGCGGATCTCGCAGCCCCGGATCTTGCCCAGCCCCATGGGCAAGAAATCGAAAAAGAGGGTTCGATCCCCCTCCGTGTTGATGGAGACCAGCTTGCCGGCGACGTTTTTGGTGAAGGTCCGGTGAATCCATTCCAGATTGGTGGTCTTGCCGCCGCGGCCCGGGCCATAGTAGACCAGCTTGCACTCGATTTCGCGTTTTTTGGGGTTGAAGACGGCCATGTTCTGGATTCCATCAGCAGCGGCACCGTCTTGAGCAGACCGCTTCAAAATTCGATTCAGAAAAACTTACCCGCAAGAAACCGCAAACGCCCGGATCTTCAAGTCCACGTTGAAGTATCCGCTGCGCGGCCCCACCTTGATCCGGTTTTTGGCCATCACCTTGGCTGAACCTTTGAAGATCGCCACCGTCGCCGTCATCTCCACGTTGGGCAGGATCTCCCCCAACTGCAGGGCCTTGAGTACCTCGGTGTCCGTTTCGGAAACCAGGATGCTGATCACGTTGCCGGATTGGAAACTGACGTCGTAATCGACGTACAAGCCCTTGCTGGGGCCTTCCGGGATCTGGATCCGCACCGTGTTGATGTCCAGCACCTCGTCGGGCGCCTCGATCTGCAGGGTGGGGAGCATTTCCGATGGCAGGATATCCGGCGGTTCGGGCAGATCCACGCCCTTGCCTTGCTGCTCCAGCATGGATTGCAGAAAGCCGTAAAGCTTCGCCTGCAGTTCGGGGTCGAAACGCGGATCTTCAAGCCAGCGGCGGTACTGCTCCACAGCGGCGGGAACATCTTGTGCCGCCAGGTGGCAGCGCAGGATGTTCTTGGCGGCCGCCAGGCGCACCGACGGGCGGTTGAGCAGGATTTCGAACTCCGCCATGGCGCTGGCGTACTGGCCGAACTTGGTCAGGGCCACAGCCTCGTCCAGGGCGACATGGTCCGGGTCGTCGGACTGGGAAAAGCTGAACAGCCGCTTGATCAAGGCCTGGATTTCGGGCGAGAGCACCGGCGGCGGCTCGGCGCTTTCGACCTTGCGGATCCGCGCCTCCATCTTCTCCACCTTGGCTGCCAGGCTTTTGATGAGCTTTTCCCTGTCCTTTATCCGGGGTTGGGCCTGGAGCAGTTCGATGAGGCTGCGATAGTTGTCCCGCGCCTCCACCAACAACCCCTGGGCCGCGAAAATTTCCGCCTGCTTGAGGGTCCCTTTAATTTTGGATGCCAGGTCCATTCCGTTCTGCGCCTTGCTTGTCCAGCGGGGCTCGAGAATAAATTCTAATCTTCTTTCAATACGTTGTTCGTCGAGTTGTTGTCAACACAATAAGCCCCGCCGGTAGTGGCGGCCAAGCGCCGGTGCAGCGCCAGAGCCACCGGGTGCGGCAGGCCGGCGGCGGCCAGCTGCTCGACGCTGGCCCGGCGCAGGCTGTCCATGGTGCCGAAGTGTTTCAACAGGCGGCGCTTGCGCGCCGGCCCGATGCCGGCCACCCCGTCGAGCACCGATACCAGTGCCTCCTTGCGCCGCCGCCGACGGTGAAAACCGATGACAAACCGGTGCGCCTCGTCGCGGACCGCCTCCAGCAACAGCCGGGGGGCCGGGTTGCGTCCGAATTGGACGGGGTTGACCCGGCCGGGCAGGAAAATCTTGTCTTCGGTTTCCCCACGCTCATGGTCGGCCTTGGCAATGGCCGCAATGGCCGGGCTCTCGCGCCATCCCAGCTCGGCCAGCACCCTCGACGCGATGTTCAACTGCCCCTTGCCGCCGTCCACCAGGAGCAGGTCCGGCAGATCGACGCGGTCGCCGGTGGCCCTGAAACGACGGCCGAGCACCTCGGCCATGGCGGCATAGTCGTCCGGGCCGCGGGCGGAGCGGATGCGGTAGCGCCGGTAGGCGTCCGGCTTCGGCTTTCCGTCCACGAAGACCGCGATGGCCCCGACGCTCTGGCTGCCGCCGCTGGTGGAGATGTCCACGCATTCGATGCGCCGGGGCGGGCGAACCAACTGCAGCCGCCGGGCCAGCGCCGCCAGCAGGGCTTCGCGGTGGGCGCCGTCGTCGGACAAGCCCGCCGCGGCGGCCTGGGCGTTTTGTTGCGCCATGTGCACCAACCGCAGTTTTTCACTCCGCCGGGGATGAAGCAGGCGCACCCGTCGGCCGCGAATCTCGCCGAGCCAATCGGCGATCAGGACGGCGTCTTCCGGCACGGCGGAAAGAAGGATTTCGCCGGGCAGCTTGACCCCTCGGCGATAGTATTGTCGGATAAAGCCGGCCAACAGCTCTTCGTCGCCGGCCGGGGCTGCCGAGACGTCGAAGTGGCGCGTACCGACCCAGTAACCGCCGCGTACCGTCACCAGGGTCACAACGGCGGCGGCACCGGCGCGGCCCACGGCCAGCACGTCGCGATCCTGGCGGTCGCCGATCACCGCCACCTGCTTTTCAAGGGTCTTTTCCAGGGCAAAAATCCGGTCGCGGATGCTGGCGGCCGCCTCGAAGTCTTCCGCCGCGGCGGCCGCCAGCATCTCCCTGCGCATGGCGCGAATCAGCTCCGGGGTGCGGCCGTTGAGAAAAAGCATCACTTCCCGCACGGCCGCCGCATAGCGCTGGCGATCCACCGCGAGGCAGCAGGGCCCGTAACAGGCTCCCATCTGGTAGTGCAGGCAGGGACGGGTGCGTCGGGCAAACTCCCCCTCGCGACACTTGCGCAGCTTGAACAGCTTGTTGATGATGGCCAGGGTGGTGCGCACGGCGGCGGCCGACGCATAGGGGCCGAAGTACACGGCCCCGTCGTCCTGGAAGCGCCGTACCACGCTTAGCCGCGGATAGGGGTGGTCCGTGCCCAGCCGCAGCATCGGGTAGCGCTTGTCATCCTTGAGCACCACGTTGTAACGCGGCCGGTGCTGCTTGATCAGGTTGGACTCGAGGATCAGCGCCTCTTTTTCCGAGGCGGTGAGGACGGTATCCAGATCGGCCACCCGGGCCACCAGGGCCGCTGTCTTGGGGTCCACGGGACCGGCCGGCGCGAAGTAGTTGGCCAGGCGCTTTTTCAGGTTGCGGGCCTTGCCGACGTAAATGACCTTCCCCGCGGCGTCGCGCATCAGGTAGACGCCCGGGCCGCCCGAGGTCCGCTCGAGTTTCTCCCGCACGCCGACGGGTACCTCCAGCCCGCGGCTTTGGGGGTTTTCACCGTTTCCCTGGTTCATCGCCAACCCGTCCCCTGAGCCCTTGAACCTCGAACCTTAAATCATGAATTTGGAATCTGGAGCTTTCTTCTTACCCATCCGCCAGCACCACCTGGCGCTGCAACTCCCGGATGCGGTCGCGCAGGGCCGCGGCGCGTTCGAATTCCAGGTCCCGGGCCGCGGCGTGCATCTCCTGTTTCAACGCTTGCACTGTTCGATCCACTTCTTCCAGGGGGATGGGGGGCGTTAACGGTGCCGCCGATTCCCGGACTTCCGCGGCCTCCGGGGTCGGCTCGGCGAACCCCCGCTGCAGCCGCTTGACAATGGTTTGGGGGGTGATGCCGTGACGCTGGTTGAAGGCGAGCTGGATGGCACGGCGCCGCTCGGTCTCCTCCATGGCCTGGGCCATGGCCGGGGTGACGGTTTCGGCGTAGAGAATCACCCGCCCTTGCGCGTTGCGCGCCGCCCGGCCGAAGGTCTGGATCAGGGACCGCGCCGAGCGCAAAAAACCCTCCTTGTCCGCGTCCATGATGGCCACCAGCGCCACTTCGGGGATATCGAGCCCTTCGCGCAGCAGGTTGATGCCCACCAGGACGTCGAAAACCCCGGCGCGCAGGTCCTGGATGATTTCCACGCGCTCCATGGTACCGATGTCGGCATGCAGGTAGCGGACCCTGATCCCCAGGTCGCCGTAGTACTCGGTCAAGTCCTCGGCCATGCGCTTGGTGAGGGTCGTCACCAGGACCCGCTGACCGGCGGCGGCGCAGCGCCGGATCTCGTCCAACAGGTCATCCACCTGGTGACGGGCCGGGCGCACCTCCACCCGGGGGTCCACCAGCCCGGTGGGCCGCACGATCTGCTCGGCCACGGCATCCCCGGCAAGGCCGCGTTCGTAGTCGGCAGGGGTGGCCGAAACGTAGATCACCCGGGGCACCCGTTGGCTGAACTCCTCGAAACGCAGGGGGCGGTTGTCCAGGGCCGACGGCAGGCGAAAGCCGTATCGAACCAGGGTTTCCTTGCGCGATCGGTCCCCGCGGTACATGGCGCGCAACTGGGGGACGGAGATGTGGCTCTCGTCGATAAAAACGAGGTAGTCGTCCGGAAAATAATCCATCAGGGTCGGCGGCGGCTCTCCGGCGGCTCGTCCGGTGAGGTGGCGGCTGTAGTTTTCGATCCCGTTGCAGTAGCCCAGTTCCTGGAGCATCTCGAGGTCGAAATGGGTCCGTTCCTCGATGCGTTGGGCTTCCAGCAGCCGGTTTTCCGAACGGAAGAAGGCGATGCGTTCCTTGAGCTCGGCAATGATGGAGGCGGTGGCCCGCTTGAGGGTGCGCTGCCGGGTGACGTAGTGGCTGGCCGGGAAGATGGCCGTCCCGGGCAGGCCGCGGCGCAGGGTCCCCCGCAGGGGATCGATCTCGGCGATGGCTTCCACCTCGTCGCCGAAGAAGTCGACCCGGATGGCGGCGTCCTCCTCGTAGGCCGGGAAGATCTCCACCCGGTCGCCGCGGACCCGGAACGTGCCCCGGTGAAAATCCGTGTCGTTGCGATCGTAGTGGATCTTGACCAGAGCGGCCAGCAGCTTTTCCCGGGACAGGGCCTGGCCAGCGGCGATCTCCACCCGCATGTCGAGGTAGTCCTCGGGCGCTCCCAGGCCGTAGATGCAGGAAACGCTGGCCACCACGATCGTGTCCCGCCGGGTGAGCACCGAGCGGGTGGCCGAGTGACGCAGCTTGTCGATCATCTCGTTGATGGACGAGTCCTTCTGGATGTAGGTGTCGCTTGCGGGAATGTACGCCTCGGGCTGGTAGTAATCGTAGTAGCTGACGAAGTACTCCACCGCGTTGCGGGGAAACAGCTCCCTGAACTCGTGGTAGAGTTGGGCCGCCAGGGTCTTGTTGGGGGCGATCACCAGGGCGGGCTTCTCCAGCCGGGCGATGACGTGGGCCATGGTGAAGGTCTTGCCCGACCCGGTGACCCCCAGCAGCACCTGGTGGCGTCGCCCTTCGGCGAGCCAGCGGCTCAGGGCCTCGATGGCCGCCGGCTGGTCCCCCTTGGGGGCAAAGGATGAAACGAGGTGAAACAGTCCCATCAATCGGCCATGCGCCAGACGGTTCCCTCGGGGCGGTCCTCGATGGCCACCCCCATGGCGGTCAGTTCGTCGCGCAGGCGGTCGGCCTCGGCCCAGTCGCGCGCCTTCCGGGCCGCGGTGCGCCGGGCGATGAGGTCTTCGACCCGGGCGGGGTCGATATCCCGGGCCTGGCTCTTGAAATAGGCCTCCGCGTCGCCGGTGGCAATCCCCAGCACCTGGCCCATGCGCAAAATGGCGCCGTGGTTGAGGGCGATTTCCCCCTGGTCGGCATTGCCCGCATCGAGGAGCTGGTTGGTGGCCCGCACCGCCTCGAAGAGGGTGCCGATGCCGGCGGCGGTGTTGAAGTCGTCGTCCATCTCTGCGGTGAAGCGGTGCCAGAACGGGCTGCCATCGACCTTGTCGGCCGCGGCAGGGGTGCGGCCGGTCAGGCGTCGCAACAGGGTGTAGACCCGGGTGAGCTTGGCTGAGGCCTCGGCCATGGCCTCGGGGGTGAAATCGATGGGACTGCGGTAGTGGCTGGAAAGCAGGAACATCCGCACCGCCTCGGGGTAGTGGCGTTGCAGGACGTCGCGGATCATGAGAAAATTGTTCAACGACTTGGACATTTTTTCGTGGTTGATGTTCACGAACCCGTTGTGGAGCCAGTACTTGACGTAGGGACGCCCCGAGGCGGCCTCGCTCTGGGCGATCTCGTTCTCGTGGTGGGGAAAGATCAGGTCCTTGCCGCCGCCATGGATGTCGAAGGTGTCCCCGAGCAAGGTGCTGCTCATGGCCGAGCACTCGATGTGCCAGCCGGGACGCCCCCGCCCCCAGGGGCTGTCCCAGGCCGGCTCCCCCGGCTTGGCCGCCTTCCAGAGGGCGAAATCGTGGGGGTGACGCTTGCGCTGGTCCACCTCGATGCGGGCGCCGGCTTCCATGTCCTCCAGCCGTCGGCCGGAGAGCTTGCCGTAGCTCTCGAAAGTGGTCACGTCGAAGTAGACGTCCCCGTCCACCGTGTAGGCGTTGCCGCGTTGGACCAGCCGTTGGACGAGGTCGATGATCGGCTGGATGAACTCGGTCACCTTGGGCTCGTGGTCGGCGCGTTCCACCAGCAAGGCGTCCATGTCGGTGTAAAAAGCCTCGATGAAACGGGCGGCCAAAACCCCCGGATCCTGGCCGGTTTCGTTGGCCCGGCGGATGATCTTGTCGTCCACGTCGGTGAAGTTGCGCACGTAGGTGACCTCGAAGCCGCGCCGGCGCAGGTAGCGTGCGATGACGTCGAAAACCACCACCGACCGGGCATGACCGATGTGGCAGTAGTCGTACACCGTGGGGCCGCAGACGTACATGCGCACCTTGCCCGCTTCAATGGGTTCGAAGAGCTGCTTTTCGCCGCCGAGGGTGTTGTAGACGCGCAGGGTCATGAAGCGCTCCTTGTGATTTTTTAATCGGCCGGACCGGGCCGAATGATTTGTTACTTCAAAAGGCTGTTTTCAGCCGCCGGCACCAGCAGTGTCACGCAGGCGGCGCCAATCCCCTCCCCCCGCCCGAAGGGACCCAGCCCCTCGGTGGTAGTGGCCTTGATGTTGACCCGGGACGGGTCAATACCGGCGGCCCGGGCGATGTTGGCGGCCATGGCCTCCCGAAAGGGCGCCACGCGGGGGGCCTGGGCGAAGATGGTGGCGTCGAGGTTGCCCACGGCCCATCCCTTCTCGGTTACCATTCGTGTGCAGCGCGCCAGCAGCACCAGGCTGTCGATGCCGGCCAGGGAGGGATCGGTGTCGGGGAAATAGGTCCCGATGTCCCCCAACCCGGCCGCACCGAGCAGGGCGTCGCAGACCGCGTGCACCAGCACGTCGGCGTCCGAGTGCCCCAGCAGCCCCCGTTCGTGGGGAATTTGCACTCCGCCGAGGATCAGGGGGCGACCCGCCGCCAGCCGGTGGACATCGTATCCCAGGCCAATACGCATCATCACCGATGCCATTAACATATCGGCCGCCGCTTGCCAACGTGCCAGGCAACCCCGTAGGGACGACCGGCGGGTCGCCCCTACCCCGATTTTGGCGGTTGACAAAAACGCGGGAAAGTCCGACGTATCTGCGCGCAGCGTCTTTCGTCCGGCAGGCTTTACCTATTGCAAAAAGGAAACTGAACGATGATCGATCCGCAACGGCTCATTGATACCGCATTGTCCGAGGAGCGCCCGGCCTTGGCGGACGCCGACGCCAAGGCGCTCCTGGCGAACCATGGAATCCCTTTGGTGCCGGAGGCCAGGGTGCAATCCGTGGCCGAGGCGGCTGAGGCCGCGCGGCGAACGGGGTTTCCCGTCGTGCTGAAAGGTTATGGTCCCAACCTGCTTCACAAGACCGAACAGGGGCTGGTGCGCCCCGGGCTGGCCAGCGCCGAGGCGGTGGCCGCCGCCGCGGAGGCCATGGCGCAAAGCGCCGGGGCGCAGCTGGAAGGCTTCCTGGTTCAGCCCCAGGTAGAAGGACGCCGGGAGTTTGTCGCCGGCATTTTCCGGGACGCCCAGTTCGGCCCGGTGATCCTCTTCGGCCTGGGGGGGGTGTTCACCGAGGCCCTGGCCGACGTGGCCCTGCGCCTGGCGCCGCTGACCCGGCAGGATGCGGCCGCCATGCTGGCGGAAATCCGCGCCAGGCGCCTGTTGGAGGCGTTCCGCGGCGAGGCCGCCGTCAATAAGGACCGGCTCATCGACGTGCTCCTGGCCCTTTCTGACATCGCCTTACGCTACCCCCGGGTGGCCGAGCTCGACATCAATCCCCTGCTGATCACCCCGGGCGGCGATCCGGTGGCGGTGGATGCCCTGGTGACAGTGGCGCCCTCCCCCGAATTTGAGGAGCCGCGCCAACCCGTTTCCCCCGAGGACCTGGGGGCCCTGTTTCAGCCCCGGCGCATCGCCTTCATCGGCGCCTCGGCCAAGCTGGGCAAGTGGGGCAACATGCTCGTCAGCCACACCCTGGGCGGCGGGTACGGGGGCGAGATCTTCCTCGTCAACCCCAAGGGGGGCACCATTTTCGGCCGTCCGGTGTACCGGCAGGTGGCGGATTTGCCCGAGGGCATCGACCTGGCGGTGATCACCGTACCCGCCGCGGCGGTGCCGTCCCTCATCCCCCAGCTGGCAGCCCGCAGGATCCGCTACGCCGTGCTGATCTCCTCCGGCTTCGGGGAAACCGGCGCCGGCGGCAGGGACCTGGAGGCCGAGCTGGTACGAACGGCCCGCGAGGCCGGGGTCCTGATCCTGGGACCCAACACCATGGGGATCTGCAATCCCCACATCCGCCTCTACTGTACCGGTTCGGCGGTTCAGCCCGAGCCGGGCTCCACCGCCATGGTGGCCCAGTCGGGCAACATGGGGGTGCAACTGCTGGCCTTCGCCGAGGATCAGGGGATCGGGATCCGGGCCTTCTGCGGATCGGGCAACGAGGCCATGATCACCATCGAGGACTACCTCGAGGGGTTCGCGGTGGACCGGCTGACCCGGACCGTGCTGCTCTACGTGGAAAGCGTCAAGGACGGCCGGCGCTTCTTCGAGAACGCCCGCCGCGTCGGGCGGCGCAAGCCGGTGGTGCTCCTCAAGGGAGGGCAGAGCGAGGCCGGCCGCAAGGCCGCCGCCAGCCATACCGGCGCCATGGCCGGCGACCGGCGGGTTTTCGACGCCGTTTGCCGCCAGGCGGGGATCGTTAAGGTCGATCAGCCCATGGACCTGCTGGACCTGGCCGCCGCCTTCGCCTCCCTTCCCCTGCCCCGGGGCAACCGGGTGGCCATCATGACCCTGGGGGGCGGATGGGGAGTCATCGGCGCCGACCTGTGCGCCCAGAACGGGCTGGATCTGCCTGAACTGAGCCCGGAGGTCCTGGCCCGCTGCGACGCCCTGCTCCCCCCCTACTGGAGCCGCTCCAATCCCATCGACCTGGTGGGGGAAAACGACCCGAACCTGCCGCTGACCATCCTGGAAAGCCTCATGGCCTGGGAGGGCTGCGATGCGGTGGTCAACCTGGGAATTCTCGGCCGGCGCGTCTTTTTGGACCGCATGGGCAAGGCGGTGAAAAGTTTCGACCCCCAGGGCGACGACCACCAGATCCAGACGGCCATCCGCCTCATCAAGGACTTTGAAGCCGGCTTCATTGCCCGTTGCGCCCAATTGATGGAGCGCTACCAAAAGCCGATCCTGGGCGTCAGCCTGCTCACCGACGCCACGGCCCGCACCGTTTACCCGGTTGACGGGCAAACCCTGCGGGCCGTCTTCTACCCCACCCCGGAGCGGGCCATCCGGGCCCTGGCCAGGATGGTGGAGTACGCCCGGGTACGGGAGACGCTTTCAGACTAACGTTATAGGGCCTGCTTTTTTAGCACCAGCCCCAGCGGCAACGCCTCGCCGAACACGGCGCTCTGTTCGGCGGCAGCCAGGTCCACTATTTCCTGGACCATCTTCAACTGCCGCTCACCGGCCCCGTTGGCCGCCAGCCAGCCGGTCGCCGCCGCTAGGCTTTCAGGGTCCAGGTCCCGGGTCCGGTCGCCGGTGCGCCGGGCCAGCTGCACCACGGCGGCGGTCACCGGCCTGGGGTTGCGCCAGCCCTGGCGGGTTAGCCGCTGGATCCAGGCGGCGGCCTCGCCCGGGGGGATCACCCGGTCCACGCTGCCGTAGAGGAGCTCCCGGGCGCCCAGCCGCCCAAGGGCCCACAAGAGCTGGGGAACGGGCTTGCGCGGCGCAAGGGTTTCAAGCAGCCGGCGGCCCCACGTGACCTTGTCCTTGACCAGGAGCCGCTCCATGCTGGCCAGGGCCATCCACATCTCGGTGTGCACCGCCGACCCGGGCCGCTCCTTGGCCAGGGGGCCGGCGATGTCCTGGAGAAACTGGCGTTGCTGGCCGGCGTTGAGGCCGCCGGAGACCCGTCGCCACAGGATCCACCATTCGCTGCGCACCTGGGGTTTGCCGGAAAACCGGGGGCCCTGGAGATAGATCCGCCACAACTGCCGGATGCGGTGGGCATCGGCTCCGTCGCCGAACCCTGGTCGCAGGCTGTAACCGGCCAGGTTGAGCCAGGCGCTCTCGTGTGCCGGGGTGCGTCGGCGATGGGGCGCGGAGGCCAAAAGGGCGTCGGTGACGACCCGCAACAGTCCGAGGGGCCATTGGTCCCTGGCCGCCTGCACCGCTTCGCTCAAAGCCTTGATCAGTTCCCCGACCTGTCGCGGATCGTCGTTTTCGAACCTTTCCTTGACCGTCCGTCTCGCCGCCTCCAGCGTCCGGGTGTCGATGGCCGTGTCCACCGGGATCTCCGCCGCCGCCGCGGCGCCGCGCAACTGGAAGCGCAGCTGCCAGCGGTGGTCGCTCACCTGGCTGGCGCACCAGAGGGAAAGGGTCCCGGTCTCGCTGTAGACCGCCTCCACCTGCACCGGGATGCGCCGTGCCTCGTCTCCCCGGCCGAAGGCGATCACCGTTTCCAGCGGAGCCAGCCGCGACAGCGTTGCGTCCACCGGCACCAGGTCGCCGCATCGATCCCCGCTGCGAAAGCTGGAGGCAAACAGGTCGAAGCGAACCGGTCGGTTGGCCACCACTTCGAGACGGTGGGCGTCCAGGGCGATGCGGCTGCCCTCTTCCAGCCCCCTTTCCACCAGGCAGACAGCCTGCTCGGCGCTACGGTCTCCTTCGGGGCGGGCCACGCCGAGGTAATAGGACCGGGGACTGCCAGAGCCGACCCGCACCCCCCGGCCGGACTTGACCAAGCCGTAGTAGGCGGCGCCCACGGCCACGGCGAGATCCGGGCGGGGGTTTTCCAACACGCGGGGACCTTCGGTCGGTCCGAACCGCTCGGCCAGCACCTGGCGGATCCGCTGTTGCACCAACCGGGATTTCAGCGATCCGCCGTTGAAGAGAACCAGGTCGGGGCTCGCCTCGGGCCGCTGGAGGACGCGCTCGGCGTCGGCGCGATGGCGTTGGAGAAAATCGACGAGATGGCCCGTAACCGCCTGGTTCTCGGCGAAAGGAAGGCCGTGAAGCCCCTCGCGGTCCGGCGGTTCGGCCGGCGAGTGGCCGGAGAAGGGGAGAAACTGTTCCATCACGATGTTCACCACCGTCTCGCGGGTCAGCTCGGCCGACAAGGTCCCGGCGATGAGCCGGCTACCGCTGCCGGCCACCGTGATGCGGCAGGACTCGGCCGCTCCGTCCAGGATCCGCTCCTTGGCTTGGCGGCACTGGTGGCAGAGGGACTTGTACTGGTCCATGGGCACCGAGGCCGGTGAACGGCCCATGCCCGCCAGCACGGTGCGGGCCAGGGCGATATCGATGTTGTCGCCGCCCAGGATCAGGTGATCGCCCACGGCGATGCGCTCGAAGCGCGGTCCGCCCTCGGCGGGACGCAAGGTGATGAGGGTGAAATCGGTGGTCCCCCCGCCCACGTCGCAGACCATCACCAGTTGCCCGGGGGAAACGTGGGTCGGCCAGCTTTCCTCGTGATCCGAAAGCCAGCTATAGAAGGCCGCCAAAGGCTCCTCCAGCAGAACGGCACCGGAAAGTCCGGCCATGGCCGCCGCCTTGACGGTCAGCTCGCGGGCCACCTCGTCGAAGGAGGCCGGCACGGTAATGATCAGGTTCTGGTGCTCAAGGTACAGGTCCTCGTCCTGCCCCCAGTGGTGGTTCCAGGCCTGGCGCAGGTGTTCCAGGTAGGCGGCGGTGGCCGCCACCGGGGAAACCTTGGGGATATCGTCGCCGGCCGCCCGGGGCAGGATGGGCGCCTCCCGGTCCACCCGGCCGTGACACAGCCAGCTTTTGGCGGAGCTGACCAGGCGGGCGGGCACCTTGGCGCCGTGGTCCCGGGCAAAGGCGCCCACGAAGCGGTTGCTGGGGCGCGTCCAGGGCAGTCCGATGGCCTCCGGGGCAATGTCGAACCGGCCGGGCAGATAGAGAAAGGAAGGCAGCACCGGCAACCGGCTCACCTCCCCCGGGCCGGTCAACTGGGCGATGTCGAAGATTTCGATGCGCCGCTGCGCCTCCCTTTCCGCCTGGAGGTCAACGTACGCCAGGGCGCTGTTGGTGGTGCCCAGGTCGATTCCGACAATGAACCGCGCGTCTTGGCAAATATAGGTGTCTTTGGCCATGACAATATCAATGGGACTGTTGTCTGTTACCAGTTACCAGTTATCTGTTATCCGTTATCTGTTATCTGTTATCAGGTATCAGGGCAGATAGCGGACAACCTGCAACCGACAACCAATAACCGATAACGGATGACCGATAACCGATAACAGTTAACCTGAACCCCCCACCACTTCGACCT
>Ga0190329_1000065_pt1 | contig 28510 bp, 40 predicted proteins | sample 48720423_MG_FD_161655 | JGI IMG/M metagenome (GOLD analysis project Ga0190329, IMG submission 161655) | Hydrothermal vent sediment bacterial communities from Southern Trench, Guaymas Basin, Mexico - 4872-04-2-3_MG | ecosystem: Environmental > Aquatic > Marine > Hydrothermal vents > Sediment ... | reverse complement strand
ACTCAAGCTTTCTATCAAGCCATGGTTGAAAATTGAAAAAATATAAAACAAAAATACAAAAATCCCTGGCAACTTTTATCTGCCAGGGATTTTTGTATTTTTTTAACTTTTAAGCTGAAGGGTTCAATCGAAAATCAATTCAATCTGTACCATTGGGGCAACATCCCCTTTTCTGGGACCTAGTTTGATAATCCGGGTATACCCACCCTGTCTTGAGCTAAACTTCTCTGACACTTCATTAAAAAGAATATGAACAATATCTTTTTCCCGAATCACTGAAAGCGCCTGGCGTCTTGCATGCAAATCCCCTCTTTTAGCAAGCGTTACCATTTTATCGGCTATAGATCTTAAGCCTTTTGCTTTTGCTTCGGTTGTTTTAATTTTATCATGTTTAAACAGAGAAGTTACCATGTTTCTGAACATAGCCTTTCTATGGCTTGAAGTTCTGTTTAATTTTAATACTGATTTTCTATGCTTCATGGACGTGTTCTCCTTCCTGATTGTCTTCATCTTCTGGTGGTTCAAAACCTTCAAGATCCATGCCGAGTGAAAGATCCATGGAAGTAAGGACTTCCTTTATTTCATTTAAGGATTTTCTACCAAAATTTTTAGTTTTCAACATTTCACTGTCTGTTTTTTGTACCAATTGATAAATGGTATGGATTCTGGCATTTTTCAAACAATTGGAACTTCTGACAGATAGTTCAAGCTCATCAACCGGTCTGTAAATATTTTCGTTAAGACCAAGATCCGAATCATTTGAATTTTCATCAACATGATCGGGTTCCATCTCTTCATCAAAATTGATAAATGGATTCATTTGTTCTTTGAGAATCTTAGCCGCATATGCAATTGCATTCTCCGGAGTTACGGAACCATCCGTCCATACTTCAAGGGTGAGCTTGTCATAGTCAGTTTTATGTCCGACTCTAGTGGTTCCTACCACATATTTCACCCGTTTAATGGGAGAAAACACGCTGTCAACAGGGATGGTTCCAACAGGAGCATCCTCATCCTTGTTAGCAGAAGAAAGCGCATAGCCTTTTCCGGTTTTTGCGACCATGGTCATATTTAATACACCTTTTTGGGAAAGGGTCGCAATATGCTGCTCAGGGTTAAGGATCTCAACTTTACCATCCGGGCTTACAACGTCTGCACCTGTGACTTCACATTCACCCTTGGCTCGCAATGTTAATATTTTGTCTTCTGTGTCTTCAACCTTGAGCTTCAGCTCTTTCAGATTTAAAATGATTTCAGAAACATCTTCTCTAACATCTGATATCACACTATATTCATGAAGCGCATCTTCAAATTTAACCGATACAATGGCTGGGCCATATATGGATGAAAGAATAATGCGTCGCAGAGAGTTCCCGATAGTGATACCATATCCTCTTTCAAGGGGTTCACATACAAATTTACCATATGTTGAAGTTGTGGTAACATCAAGCTTCTCCGGCTTGATCATCTCTCGCCAGTTCACATATGCAAGTTTTTCAGATGACATTTATATCTCCTGAATAAATATTTGAATAACCCATATAATGGTTTCCCTATTTTGAATAAAGCTCTACAATTAATTGTTCCTGGATAGGAAGCGTGATGTCTTCCCGTACCGGAACGCCAAGAACTTTACCTTTAAAATCTTCTTTATTAATCTCAAGCCATTGGGGGATACCGCGTCTTACAATGGCATCCAGAGAATCTATAATCGTCTGAATTTTTTTACTTTTCTCACGAAGTTCGATCACATCATCTTTTTTAACCTGGTAAGAAGGAATATTTACTTTTTTACCATTTACGATAAAATGATTGTGCCTTACAAAGTGTCTTCCCTGATTTCTGGAATTTACAAATCCCATTCTGAAAACAGTATTATCAAGACGTGTTTCCAAAAGACTTAAAAGGTTTGTGCCAGTGATTCCTTTTTTCCTATCCGCCTTTTTGAACGAAATCCTGAACTGTTTTTCCGATATCCCGTAAAGCCTTCTAACTTTCTGTTTTTCTCTGAGCTGAATTCCGTAATCTGATAATTTGCTCCTTCTCTGTCCATGCTGTCCAGGGGGATATCCTCTTCTATCAAAACTGCACTTATCTGAAAAGCATCTATCACCTTTCAAAAAAAGCTTTATATTTTCGCGTCTGCATTGTCGGCAAACAGAACCTCTATAACGGGACAATGTTTTTCTCCTTTATCAAACCGGTAAACTTATACTCTTCTTCTTTTTGGCGGACGGCATCCATTATGGGGAACCGGGGTAACATCTTTAATCATAGATATAGTGAATCCGAGCGCATGCAATGCCCTTAAAGCGGATTCTCGACCCGGCCCAGGCCCTTTAACATATACACCAATATTTTTCATGCCGTGTTCCATCGCTTTTGCACCGGCATCTTCTGCAACCAGTTTAGCAGCAAATGGTGTACTTTTTCTGGAACCTTTAAATCCCTGCACACCTGCACTGGACCATGAAATGGTATTTCCATTTTCATCGGCAATTGTGACGATTGTATTATTAAACGTAGATTGAATATGCACAATGCCTGTAGAAATATTCTTTCTTACCCGTTTTTTGGATACATTTTTTTTAGACTTTTTTGCCATAATTAATAGACCTTTTGTATTATCCTAATTTTTCTTTTTAACCGCAGCCCTTTTGGGACCTTTTCTTGTTCTGGCGTTTGTACTGGTTCTCTGGCCACGACAGGGAAGGCCTTTACGGTGACGCAATCCTCTGTAACAACCCAGATCCATATACCGTTTAATATTCATGGAAACTTCACTTCTGAGTTCACCTTCAACTTTATACTCAGCATCAATGACTTTTCTGATATTGTTGACCTGTTCTTCGGTCAGATCATTTGCTTTTGTAGTAGGATCAATACCTGTTTTTTCAAGTATCAGCTTTGATCTGCTTGCCCCTATTCCATAGATATAGGTTAAAGCTATCCATGCATGCTTATCTCTTGGTAAATCTACTCCTGCGATACGTGCCAAATTTCTTTCCCCCTATCCCTGCCGCTGTTTATGGCGTTTATTAATACAAATAACTCTTATGACACCACGTCTTTTTATTACTTTACAATTCCTGCAAATTTTTTTTACCGATGCTCTAACTTTCATCTATTAACTCCTAACCTCAAATATTTATATCTTATAAAATCAAATATTTATTTATACCTATACGTAATCCTGCCTCGGCTTAAATCATAAGGTGAAATTTCTACGGTCACCCTGTCCCCTGGTAAAATCTTAATAAAATGCATTCTCATTTTGCCTGAAATATGCGCTAACAATACATGCTTATTTTCAAGTTCAACTTTAAACATGGCATTGGGTAGTGTTTCAAGTACTTTTCCGTCAACCTTAATGGGTTCTTCTTTTGCCATAGTTTTATTAATCTCCTACTATTTTCAAACCGTTTAAATCAAGATCTGCCTTTTATTTTTTTGGCACCGGATCTTCCCAGGAAGCCTTCATAATTACCTGAAATCAGGTGCGACTCTATTTGAGAAATAGTATCAATGGCCACGCCCACAACGATCAAAAGAGCCGTACCGCCAAAATAAAACGGAACATTAAATTTGCTCATCAAAAAGGTTGGCAGAACACAAACAGCGGATACATACAGGGCTCCGCCAACCGTAATTCTTGTCAACACTTTATCGACATATTCCGCCGTTCTTTTACCCGGTCTGATGCCTGGGATATATCCACCATTTTTTTTCATATTCTCGGCAACATCCTCAGGGTTAAACTGTATAGCGGTATAGAAAAAACAAAAGAAAATAATGAATCCTATATAAAGAAGATAGTACCAGATCGTACCCGGACTGAACATAGCCGCCACGGTTTTCATCATTGGCAGGTTAATAAATTGTGCCAGGGTTGTCGGGAACATAATGATAGAGGATGCAAAAATAGGTGGTATAACACCGGCGGTATTTATTTTTAATGGAAGATGTGAGGTTTGTCCTCCATACATTTTTCGGCCCACAACACGTTTGGCATAATGTACCGGTATTCGTCGCTGTGCCTGTTCCATATAGATAATAGCTGCAATAACTGCAATCATAAGAATAGTGAGGATAATAATGGCAAAGATTCCCATTTCACCGGTTGACAAAAGTCGTACGGTGTTACCCATTGCAGACGGCATCCTGGCAACAATACCTGCAAAAATAATCAGAGAAATGCCATTACCGATTCCTCTTTCAGTAATCTGCTCTCCCAGCCACATGATAAAAGAGGTACCGGCAGTCAATGTAATAATAGTGACAAGTCTGAATCCCCAACCGGCATAAGGAACAATCGCCACTCCGGCCGGTGATGTCATGGATTCAAGCCCCACACTGATACCCAAGCCCTGAATAATACTCAAGATAACGGTCCCATATCTGGTATACTGTGTTTTCTTTTTACGACCTGCATCCCCCTCTTTTTTAAGCTGCTCAAGCTGAGGCACAACCACGGCCATCAGGTCTAATATAATAGAAGCGCTGATATAAGGCATAATTCCTAATGCGAATATCGAAAGCCTTTCCAAAGCACCTCCTGAGAACATATTGAACATGGAAAATAAAGTTCCTTCAGCGGCAGCAAAAAAAGAAGAAAGTGCTGCACCGTTGATCCCGGGCGTGGGGACATGAATACCCAGCCGGTAAACAAAAAGCAACGCCAGTGTAATAAAAATCTTTCTTTTAAGCTCAGGAAGTTTAAATAAATTCTGGTAGCTGTTCTCGATCATTTATTGGTTCCTTACATCACTTCTCATAATAATTATTCTATACTTCCGCCAGCAGATTCGATTTTCTCCTTGGCAATCTTGGAAACAAGAATATTTTTTAATGAAAATTTCTTGTTTGTTTCACCCAGACCAAGAATTTTAACGCCATCAACACGGCCTTTGACCATGCCGGCTTCTCTTAAGGCATCAATATCAATCATTGTACCATCTTCAAATCTGTCCAGGTCTTTTACATTTAAAACCGCATTGTTTGTTTTAAATATATTGAAAAAACCTCTTTTGGGGAGTCTCCTATAAATCGGCATCTGACCGCCTTCGAACCCAGGCCTTACACTGCCGCCTGATCTTGCTTTCAGGCCTTTGTGACCCCGGGTGGAAGTTTTACCCATTCCAGAGCCCGGACCTCTGCCAACTTTTTTTCTTTTTTTTCTGGAACCTGGTGCAGGTGCTAAATCATGAAGCTGCATATTACACCTCCTCCACTTTAACGAGATGAGATACTTTTTTAACCTGCCCCAGAATAACCGGGTCAGCAGCGTGTTCAACCGTATGATTCATTTTTCTCAACCCTAAAGAACGAATAATTCGACCATGCTTGGCAGGCCTTCCTATTGTGCTTCTAACTTGCGTGATTCTAATTCTATCAGCCATTTTGTAACCTCTTATATATCTTCAGGTCTAAGACCACGACGTTTTGCTACTTCTTCTTTTAAACAAAGTGATTGAAGACCTGCCATCGTTGCCCGGACAATATTCTGGGTATTATGTGTTCCAATACATTTTGTCAGGATATCAGTTACGCCGACTGCCTCAAGGACTGCACGAATCCCGCCACCGGCAATTAACCCGGTACCCGGGGAAGCTGGTTTAAGCAATACCCGGCCAGCACCTGCTTTACCGACAACCTGAAAAGGAACCGTCCCATTAAGCAAAGAAATTTTAACCATATTTCTTTTTGCTTTTTCCATGCCTTTTTTAATAGCTTCGGGGACTTCCTTTGCTTTTCCAAGACCGTAACCAACTTGGCCTTCACCGTCACCGACAACAACAAGTGCGCTAAAGCTGAAGTTTCTACCACCTTTTACAACTTTTGCAACACGGTTGATTCTGACAACCTTATCAATTAATCCATTATCTTCCATCTGCTGTCTTGCCAAGGGTCATCCTCCTTATTAAAAATTCAATCCGGCTTCACGGGCTCCGTCTGAAAGCGCCTTAATGCGCCCATGATATAAAAATCCGTTCCTGTCCAGGACTACTTTTTTAATCCCTTTATCAAGAGCTCTCTTGCCGACGAGGTTTCCAACTGCCTTTGCAATTTCTGCTTTTTTACCACCTGCCTTGTTTTCTCTGAATTCCTTATCAAGGGTAGAGGCAGATACAAGTGTGCTGCTGCAGGTATCATCAATGATTTGAGCGTAAATATGCTTAGAACTTCTGAATACACTTAATCTCGGGCGATCCTGGTTTCCAAAAATATTTTTTCTGATTCTTTTCTTTCTTTTAAGCCTTGATTCAAGCCTTGGTGATGTATTTCCCATAATCTTTATATTCCCACCTTTTAGTCCTTACCTGCAGTCTTACCCGCTTTTCTCATAATTCTTTCGTCTGCATACATAATACCTTTGCCTTTATACGGCTCAGGTGGTCTGATATCTCTTATGTTTGCCGCAGCCTGGCCAAGCGTTTCCTTATCAATCCCTGATAAATTAATTTGTGTATTCTTTTCAACATCAGCCGAAATTCCTTCGGGAAGTGCAAATTCAACCGGGTTGGAATATCCGACGTTGAGGATAAGATTCTTACCTTTTACTTCTGCACGATACCCAATACCGGAAAGCAGAAGTTTTTTCTCATATCCAACAGTAACACCGGACACCATATTGGAAATCAGGGATCTGAATAATCCTTGTAAAGCCATCTTTTTTTTATTACCGGTATCTGTTTTAACAGTAACAATATCATCATTTATACTTATTTCGATAGCCGGATGCAGTTGACGTTCAAGATTACCTTTAGGCCCTTTGACTGAAATCATATCACCCTTCAAGCTGAATTGGACCTTATCCGGGAGCTGAATCGGCTGTTTTCCTATTCTAGACATAACTTACTCCTAAAAACTACCATACGTTACAAAGAATTTCACCACCGACATTCGCTTCAATAGCCTGTTTATCTGTCATCAACCCTTTAGAGGTTGAGACGATAGATATTCCCAGGCCATTTAAAACCGGCTTAATCTGTTTTGATTTATTGTAAACCCTGCAAGATGGTTTACTCACTCTTTTAATCCCAAAAATTGTGGGCTGCCCTTCGGATACATATTTTAAATAGACACGAATCACCCCTTGTGTCTCATTCTCAAGAAATTTAAAATCTTTGATATATCCTTGTTCTTTAAGCACCCGCACCATTTCCAACTTAATTTTTGATCCGGGGATATCCACTTTAGCAAACTCTGCCTTACCACCATTTCGAATGATTGTCAGCATGTCTGCAATTGGATCACTACTTGCCATTTGAAATCTCCTTAAAATCCGCTGATATATTTTTTGAAATTTGTCAATTACCAACTTGATTTGGTAACGCCAGGGAGCTTGCCTTCTGATGCAAGTTTCCTGAAACAAATTCTGCAAATACCCGCTTTTCTAATAAATGCTCTTGGTCTACCGCATAAAGGGCATCTGTTGTATGCACGCACTGAAAACTTAGGTTTTCTTTGTGCCTTTGCGATTAAAGCTTTTTTAGCCAAGCCTTCCTCCTTAAGATCCTTAATTTTTGAAAGGCATTCCCAACAGTTTCAAGAATACTTTGCCTTCCTCATCAGTTTTAGCTGTTGTCACAATAGTAATATTAAGACCTTTGATATTGTCGGTCTTATCATAATCTATTTCAGGGAATATAATATGCTCTGTGATACCAAGGGTATAATTCCCCCTGCCGTCAAAAGCCTTTCCGGATATTCCTCTGAAGTCCCTGACACGTGGTAAAGCGATATTCACAAGCCTGTCAAAAAAATCATACATTTTTTCACTGCGCAGGGTAACCTTGCACCCGATGGGAAGGTCAGCACGAAGCTTAAAATTTGCAATCGGTTTTTTAGCTCTTGTAATTACTGCTTTTTGACCGGCGATCAACGCCAGTTCTGAGGCTGCTGGTTCAACGATCTTGGGATTTCTGACCGCTTCTCCAAGTCCCATGTTTAACACAATTTTCTCTAGCTTAGGCACCTGCAATTCATTTATATAATTAAAGGTTTTCTTAAGCTGAGGAACAACCTCGTTATTGTATTTTTCCTTAAGGGTTGACATGTATTCTCTCCGCCTTTGGTCTTAAGAATCTATTTGCTGTTCGCATTTTTTACAGATTCTTACCCGTTTTCCATCTTCCAATTGTTTCATCCCAATCCTCGTCGGTTTTACGCATGAGTTACACATAACCATAAGATTAGAAATTTGAATCGGCATGGTTTTCTCCACAATACCACCTTGTGGATTTGCCTGTGTTGGTTTTTGATGAACCTTAACAACATTAATATTCTCAACAATGACGCGGTTGGTCTTTTTAACAACTTTCAGCACTTTACCGATTTTGCCTTTATCTTTTCCGGTCAGTACTTTCACCTTATCATCTTTTTTTATTCTAATTTTCATTGTTCCCATAAAAACTTTTCTCCAATAACCTGATAATTAAAGAACATCAGGAGCCAGAGAGACGATTTTCATAAATCTTTTTGCCCTTAACTCTCTTGCCACCGGACCAAAAATACGTGTTCCAACCGGTTCATTTGATTTTGTTAAAATAACAGCCGAGTTATCATCAAATCTGATCATTGAGCCATCAAGTCTGGATATTTCCTTTTTGGTTCTGACAATCACCGCCTGAACAATGTCACCCTTCCTTACTTTTGCATTGGGGATTGCTTCTTTAACGGAGCAAGTGATAATATCACCTATGCTGGCATATCGTCTTTTGGATCCGCCAAGTACCTTGATGCAGTACAATTCCTTTGCACCGGAGTTGTCTGCGACAGTTAATCTTGTTTCACTCTGAATCATTTCTCAACTCCTTTAATCAAACCGCTTTTTTAACGATTTCACTGATTCTGAACCGTTTAAGCTTGCTCAAAGGTCTTGTCTCAATGATTTTAACACTATCACCGATTCTGCATTCATTTTTCTCATCATGAGCATGGTATTTTTTATACCGTTTCATGAATTTTTTATAAACCTTGTGCTGAACAAATCTTTCGATCCGAACGACTACCGATTTATTCATTTTATCTGATACAATAAGACCTATCAACTCTCTTTTATTTTTTTGAATATTTTCCATAGTAATATCTTTGTAAATTAGCCTATGTTTATGTTCATTTCCTTAGATATTGTGTAAAATTTTGCAATATCTTTTTTAATATTTGAAAGTGTCGATGTATTCTCAAGCTGCCCAACATCGTTCTGAAAGCGAAGATTAAAAAGCTCCTTTTTCAATTCACCAAGCTTTTCTTTCATCTGATCTGCTCCCATCTCTCTAATTTCATCCGGCTTTATTTTACTATCTTTCATAATTTACTTAGCTCCTTTCCACAAAACGGGTTTTCACAGAAAGTTTTCTGGCAGCTAATCTCATGGCCTCTTTGGCAACCTCTCTTGTGATACCTTCCATCTCATAAAGAATCTTGCCCGGTTTCACTCTGGCAACCCAAGCATCTGTGGCACCCTTACCCTTACCCATTCTGACTTCTGCCGGTTTTTTTGTCACCGGGTGATCCGGAAAAAATCTGATCCAGCTTTTCCCGGCTCTTTTTGCATGACGGGTTAACGCCACCCTTGCTGCCTCAATCTGTCTTGCACTTACGTAGCCGCATTCAGTTGCCTGGAGGCCAAAGTCACCAAAGCTTAAGGTATTACCCTTTGCAGGTGATCCTTTTGTTCTGCCACGAAACTCTTTACGGAATTTTACATTTTTTGGACTAAGCATTTCTTAATTTCTCCCAATCTTATCTCTCTTGGTCGCCTCTATTTAGCCAACGCCTGTTCACCAGGATTTAATACTTCACCCTTAAAAATAAAGGTTTTAATCCCAATAAGCCCGTATGTGGTTTTTGCTTCAGTAAAGCCATAATCGACATCGGCCCTTAAGGTATGAAGAGGGATGCGACCTTCTTTGTACCACTCCGTTCTTGCCATTTCAGCACCCCCAAGACGACCGGCACAAATAATTTTAATTCCTTTTGCTCCAAATCGCATGGCAGAAGACACACTACGTTTCATCGCCCTTCTGAAAGCAATCCTTCTTTCCAGTTGGAGCGCAATATTCTCTGCAACTAGCTGAGCCTCAATTTCAGGACGTCTGACTTCTTTGATATCGATCAGCACCGCAGGATCAAGCATTTTTTCAAGTTCCTGCTTAAGCAATGCAATCTCTGAGCCTTTTTTCCCGATAATGATACCAGGCCTTGCTGCAAACACTCTCAGTCGAATCTGTTTGGAAAACCGTTCTATTTCTATTTTTGAAATACCCGCATGAAAGAGTTTCTTTTTCAAAAATTTCCGGACTTTGAAATCTTCTTCAACAAAAGAGGCATATTCTTTGTCCGCATACCATCTGGAATCCCAAGTCCTGATGATACCTAATCTAAATCCGGTTGGATGTACTTTCTGACCCAAGCTTATCTCCTCCTATTTGTCAGTTTCTTCAACAATTATAGTTAAATGACTGCTTCTTTTCAAAATTCTGCTTGCCCTTCCCCTGGCTCTTGGTCTGAACCGCTTCATGGTAGGACCATGATCAACAATTATATTTTTGACAACCAGCTTATCCACATCAATCTCATTGTTATGCTCAGCATTAGCAATAGCTGACTGCAAGGTTTTATAAATAATCCCTGCTGCTTTGAGCGGCATAAACTTTAAAAGCGTCAGAGCCTGTCCGGCATTTTTGCCTTTTACTTCATTAATGGGCAACCGAAGCTTAAATGGTGAAATCCTTGTATATCTTGTAGTGGCTTTAACTTCCATATCAATATCCTTTAATCAGAATCCATCAGGCAAGAAATTACCTCTTGGATCTTTTATCTCCTGCATGACCCCAAAATGTTCTAGTAGGTGAAAACTCACCAAGCTTATGACCAACCATATTTTCTGAAACAAAAACCGGTATGAATTTTTTACCGTTATGTACAGCAAATGTGATACCAACCATTTCCGGGAATATAGTGGATCTACGTGACCAGGTTTTGATAACTTTGTTGCTTTTGGATTTAGTTGCTCCCAAAACTTTCTTTAAAAGATGGGGTGCAATGTAGGGTCCTTTTTTTAATGATCTTGGCATAATTCAACCTATTTATTTCTTGGTATTTATTTTCTCTTAGCTCTTCTTTTAACAATATACTGATCGGTTCTGTTGCTCTTTCTGGTTCGCTTGCCTTTTGTCGGCACACCCCAAGGTGTACAAGGCTGCCTGCCGCCTGAAGATCTTCCTTCACCACCACCCATGGGATGATCAACCGGATTCATGGCAACACCACGGACAGACGGACGTCTTCCCATCCATCGAGACCGACCGGCTTTACCAATCTTCACATCACCATGTTTTTCATTCCCCACTCTGCCGACAGTTGCTTTACATTTCAGGTGAATCATTCTCACCTCACCTGAAGGCAAAAGAACCTGAGCATAACTGCCTTCTTTTGCCATAAGCCGTGCATAGCCACCAGCGCTTCTGACGATCTGGCCACCCTTGTTTTGCTTCAATTCAATATTATGAATCCTTGTACCCGTAGGAATATTTTCAAGGGACATACAGTTGCCCGGTTTAATATCAGCTCCCGGCCCCGTTTCCAGAATATCCCCCACTTTTATATCCAGCGGTGCCAAAATATATCTTTTTTCACCGTCGGCATAAACCAGAAGAGCAATCCTGGCACTCCTGTTGGGATCATATTCAATGGCTGATACCTTCGCTGGAATACCTTCTTTATCTCTTCTAAAATCAATAATGCGATATTTCTTTTTTGCTCCGCCACCCCTATGTCTTACAGTAATTCTTCCGTAAGAGTTACGACCGGCACGTTTGTTTAAGTTTTTTGTCAGTCGTTTCTCAGGCTTAGTTTTGGTAATTTCTTCAAAAGAAAGGTATTCCTGAGACCGTCTTCCGGGAGATGTCGGTTTTGTCTTAATTATTGTTGACATGTATAACCTCTTTATTAAACACCTTCAAAAAAATCAATTCGTTGTCCTGGCATCAATGTGACTATCGCTTTTTTCCAGTCTTTTCTTTTGCCGACGATTCTGCCACGCTGTTTTACTTTTCCCTTTACCTGTACAGTCCGAACCTGTTTAACCCTGGTATTGAAATTTTTCTCAACAGCATTTTTGATTTCAACCCGATTGGCTCTTTTGTCGACTTTAAATGTCACCTGATTGTGCAATTCTTTTTGAAGAGTTGTTTTTTCAGTAACCACAGGGCCCCTGATAATATCGTATTGTTCCATCTTAGCTTAACCTCCCCTTGATAGTATTGATAGTAGATTCTACTAGAAGAAGGTTTTTAAACTTTAAAATATCATATACATTCAGACCCTCAGTTTTTATCACTTTAACGTCCGGAATATTTCTGGAAGAAAGCAAAAGATTTGTATCTTCTGCATCAGAAACAATTAACAGATCTGAAAGCGCTAAATTTTTGAGTACATTAGCAAATTCTCTGGTCTTAACGGCTTCGAGGGTGAAATCATCAATGACATAAATGGTATTATCTTCCACCTTAGAACTTAATGCCATTTTCAACGCAAGTTTTCTGACCTTTTTAGGCACTTTTATCGCATAGGATCGCTGAGAGGGTCCAAAAATTACGCCACCACCCTTTCTTAAAGGTGATTTTACACTACCGGCACGAGCATTACCGGTTCCTTTCTGCCTGAAAAGCTTTTTGGTACTCCCTTTCACCATACCCCTGGTTTTACACGCAGCCGTTCCTTCCCGTTTTGCAACGAGCTGGTATCTAACAACCTCGTGAAGAACACTTATTTTAATGGGTGTGTTGAAAACCTCGTCAGGGAGCTGAGTCTCAGACACTTTTTTACCTGTACTGTTTAATACATCTACAGCAGCCATATTCTTCCTCATAAATTTTGATCAGCTATGCATCACTGCGAAAATATTGCAATACCCATAGCCGCATTTTAATCTAATATTTAGATTTGAGAATTAAGTAATAAGATTTGAAAAAAAATTCAGATCTCGTTATCTCACGTCTATTTAACAGTCTTTCGTACTTCCAATATTCCTGTTTTAAAACCCGGCACTGCGCCTTTTACCAACAGGAGGTTGTCTTCATGCTTAATATCTATAATTGTGAGATTCTTTACAGTCTCTCTGTTTGTACCCATGTGGCCAGGAAGTTTCTTTCCTTTAAAAACTTTTCCAGGCCAGGCACTGTTTCCGATAGAACCGGGTGCTCTGTGATTCCTGCTCCCATGTGTCTCGGGCCCGCGACTGAAACCGTGTCTTTTAATTGTACCCTGAAAACCGCGCCCTTTAGAAATTCCGGAAATATTTACTTTATCACCTACGGCAAACACATCAATTCCTATGGTAGCGCCGGCTTCAACATCTGCAAGGTCATCGGTTCTAAATTCCCGTAAAACACGGAATCCTTTATCGCTATTCTTTTTCAAATGCCCTGCCATGGGTTTATTCAGTTTTTCAAGCGATTTTTCATCAAACCCAAGCTGAAGTGCGTTATACCCATCGGTTTCTTTGGTTTTAACCTGGGTGACAACACAGGGGCCAACCTGCACAACAGTAACCGGAATAAGCTTTCCATCTGAGGAAAACACATTGGTCATTCCGATTTTTTTTCCAAGTAATGCGCTCATAATTTGGTTCCTGCTATTGAACTATAATTTAATTTCCACGTCAACGCCCGGCGAAAGATCAAGTTTCATCAACGCATCAACTGTCTGTTGGGTGGGTTCCAGAATATCCATCATCCTTTTATGCGTTCTGATCTCAAATTGTTCACGTGATTTTTTGTTCACATGGGGAGAACGCAATACAGTAAATTTGTTGATACGTGTCGGGAGTGGTACCGGTCCAACGATTTTGGCCCCGCTTTTCCTTGCAGTATCAACGATATCTACTGAAGACTGATCAAGAAGTTTATGATCATAGGCTTTAAGCCTGATCCTAATTTTAGTTTTCAACATGATCTTCCTAAATTTATTCTACAATTTCACCGATAACACCGGCACCAACAGTACGGCCACCTTCTCTGATGGCAAACCTGAGCTCTTTTTCCATGGCTATGGGGTTAATCAGCTCCACATTAATGGTTGCATTATCCCCGGGCATAATCATCTCTACCCCTTCGTCAAGCGTCAAAATACCGGTAATATCTGTTGTCCTGAAAAAGAACTGGGGTCTGTATCCACTGAAAAATGGGGTGTGACGTCCACCTTCTTCTTTGCTCAATACATATACTTCTGCTTTGAACTTTGTATGAGGGGTGATTGTTCCGGGTTTAGCCACAACCTGGCCTCTTTCTACCTGCTCACGTTTGGTCCCTCGAAGAAGAAGGCCTACATTATCGCCTGCCTGACCTTCATCCAGAAGCTTTCTGAACATCTCAACTCCGGTACAGACCGTCTTGGCTGTCTCTCTGATACCGACAATCTCAACCTCTTCACCCGTCTTAATAACACCACGGTCAATTCTTCCGGTAACAACGGTTCCACGGCCTGAAATACTGAATACATCCTCAATGGGCATCAAAAACGGTTTTGCTGTGTCTCTTTCAGGTTCCGGAACATATGAATCAAGTATATCAAGAAGTTCCCAGATAGGCTTGGCATCTTCACTGTCCACATCATCACTCTCAAGCGCTTTCAATGCGCTGCCTCTAATGATCGGAACATCTGTAAACTCATAGCTTTCAAGAAGCTCTTCCAATTCCATTTCAACCAGCTCAATCAATTCTTCATCATCCACCATGTCGCATTTGTTCAAAAACACAACTATCTTGGGTACACCCACCTGACGGGCAAGAAGAATATGCTCTCTTGTCTGCGGCATTGGACCATCATCCGCACTGACTACCAGAATTGCACCGTCCATCTGGGCAGCCCCGGTGATCATGTTCTTAATATAGTCCGCATGGCCCGGGCAGTCCACATGGGCATAGTGACGGTTGACTGTCTCATACTCTACATGGGCAGTCGCTATTGTGATACCACGCTCTCTTTCTTCAGGCGCTTTGTCAATCTCATCAAACGGAACAAACGTGGCATTCCCCTTCATTCCGGCATGCTTGGTGATTGCTGCTGTAAGCGTAGTCTTACCATGGTCAATATGACCGATTGTTCCTATGTTCACATGCGGCTTTGTCCGCTCAAATTTCTCCTTAGCCATCCTCTTTACTCCTCTTGGTTTATTCCTTCCTGCGGAATGTTATCAGGATATTCAAACTATTTATTACCACCTGAAATGTGCAAATGCCTTATTCGCCTCTGCCATTTTGTGTGTATCTTCCTTTTTCTTCATTGCCCCACCACGTCCGTTGCAAGCATCCATCAATTCTGCAGCAAGCTTATTGGCGAAACCCTTTTCAGAACGATTACGGCTGAAGTTAATCAACCAACGAAAAGCCAAAGCTGTCTGCCTGCTGGGTTTGATATCAGTTGGCACTTGATATGTCGAACCACCGATTCTTCTGGATTTCACCTCAACTGCAGGCCTGATGTTGTCAATTGCTTTCTTAAGGACATCCAGCGCCGGCTCACCAATTTTTTCTTGTGCCATCAACAAAGCACTTGTTACTGATTTGCGAGCTGCGTTCTTTTTTCCCTGTTTCATGACGCAATTAACAAATTTTGCAGCAAGCTTTTCTTCCGGCGTGGCATCTTTTGTTCTATTATCAAGATTGATCTCTTTTACTGCCATTATTCTTGTCCACCATAACTTAAATTTAAATCTGTTAACATTTATTTAGGTCTTTTTGCTCCGTATTTTGATCGACCCTGTCTTCTGTCATCAACCCCCAAGGTATCAAGAGCCCCCCTGACGATATGATAGCGAACACCTGGAAGGTCCTTTACTCTGCCGCCCCTGACGAGAACAACAGAATGCTCCTGAAGGTTATGACCCATACCGGGTATGTATGCAGCAACTTCCATTCCAGTCGTCAAACGAACCCTGGCCACTTTTCTCAAAGCAGAGTTAGGTTTTTTTGGAGTTGACGTGTACACTCTGGTGCAAACTCCACGCTTTTGAGGTCCACCTTTCAAAGCAGGTGTACTCACCTTTTTTATGGCTTTTTTTCTACCTTTTCTAACCAACTGATTAATGGTCGGCATAACTTTCCTTTACGCTCCTTATGAAATTTAAACCTTTGTCATACACGACAAAATGTTATATTCTACTTTCACTTACTCAAAATGTCAAGTTTTTTATTTTTAATTTTAAACTTTTACGACCTCTCCAAACCCGACTTCCACATCACTATATCCAGGAAAACCCGTTCCGGCAGGGATAACACGACCCATCACAACATTCTCTTTCAATCCTCTAAGGCTGTCATACTTCCCTTCAATGGCAGCAAGCGTCAACACTTTTGTTGTTTCCTGGAAGGATGCTGCAGAAAGGAAACTATCCGTAGACAAGGAGGCTTTTGTAATACCAAGGATTAAAGGCTCTCCTTTTGCAGGTTCTCCGCCCGTTCTGGCCACTTCCCGGTTTATTTCTTCAAAATGAATTCTATCGATCTGTTCATCGGGAATGAAGTTGGTATCACCCGTAGTAATGACTTTTACCCGTCTCATCATCTGACGGATAACCACTTCAATATGTTTGTCATTAATTCTTACACCCTGAAGTCTGTAAACTTCCTGTACTTCATCCACCAGATATTTGGCCAAAGCCACTTCCCCTTTAATGTTCATGATATCCTGAGGATTAGCACTTCCGGCAACCAGGGGATCACCCGCTTTAACATAATCACCGTCATAGACGGTGACATGGAGTCCCTTGGGAATGGAATATTCTTTCTTTTCCCCGACATCTGAAGGCGTAACGGTAACTTTTTGCCTTCCTTTGGTCCCTTTTAAAACTGTCACATACCCGTCAATTGCGGTCAGCACGCCGGGATCTTTGGGCTTTCTGACTTCAAAAAGTTCTGCAACCCTTGGCAGACCACCTGTAATATCCTTTGTCTTCGTCGTTGCTCTCGGTAATCTGGCAATAACATCTCCTGCCATAACCTGATCGTCTTCTTCAACCGTCAGGATTGCATTCACAGGCAGGTAGTATCGCGCAGTCATTTTTGAATTGGGAAATTTAATCCCTTTTCCATCTTTATCTTTTATAGTGATTCTCGGCCTAATCTCAGCCTCTTTTCCCTCAATTATGGTACGGGAGACTTTCCCAGTTACAGGGTCAATTTGTTCCTGAACAGTGGATCCCACTTCTATGTCCGCGAAACGCACTCTACCGGAAACTTCTGTGATGATCGGTGTTGTAAACGGATCCCAAGTGGCAATCACATCACCCGGTTCTATTTTCTGCCCATCTTTAATACGGAGGGTAGCGCCATAAATCACCGTTTCCTTTGCTCTCTCACGTCCTTCTTCTCCTACGATAGTGATTCCACTGCCCTTTCTATTCATTAAAATGATCTTATCATCGGCAGAAATTACGGTCTGAATCTCTTCATTGTACTTCAATATACCCCCAACCCGTGCCTTAATTTCTGCGGCTTCAACCTTTCTCGAAGCCGTACCACCAATATGAAAGGTTCTCATGGTTAACTGAGTCCCCGGTTCACCAATGGATTGAGCTGCAACAATACCAATCGCCTGGCCGATTTCAACGGTTACGCCATGCGCGAGATCTCGCCCATAACATCTGGAGCAGACCCCATGACGTGAATTACAAGTAAGAACAGACCGAATCTTAATTTTCTGGACACTGGCTTCTTCGATCTTTTTAACATGATATTCAGTCAGTTCGGTATCTACCCCGACAATAAACTCATCTGAGTAGGGATCACGGATATCTTCCTGGGTAACTCTTCCAAGAATTCTTTCTCCAAGGGTCTGAATAATTTCACCCCCTTCGTATAATGCTTCCACCTCTATCCCGTTAATGGTACCACAATCGACTTCAACAATCGTACAATCCTGGCCGACATCGGCCAAACGTCTTGTGAGATATCCTGAGTTTGCTGTCTTCAAGGCGGTATCAGCCAAACCTTTACGTGCACCATGGGTTGAAATAAAATATTGAAGGACTGACAGGCCTTCACGAAAATTGGCTGTAATCGGATTTTCAATGATCTCACCGGAAGGTTTAGCCATCAAACCACGCATACCCGCCAGCTGACGCATCTGATCTTTACTTCCACGAGCTCCCGAGTCTGCCATGACATAAACAGCATTCATTTCTTCAGAACTATCCGCATCCTTGTCGCCTGTCGGATTTCTCATGACTTCCATCATGGCATCAGCAATGTCATCCGTGCTTTGTGCCCAGATATCAACCACCTTATTATATTTTTCTCCTTGTGTGATCAGACCTTCTGAGTACTGATCTTTAATATCCTCTATCTGTTTTTCAGCCTTGGCAATCAGCTCCCATTTTTCTTTTGGAATAATCATATCATCCACGCAAATAGAAAGACCGCCCAAAGTAGAATATTTATACCCGATATCTTTAAGCCTGTCAGCGAGAATAACCGTTTCCTTCAAACCGATGTTACGGTATGCATAATCAATCAGTTTTGCAATGGATGACTTATCCATAAGCTTGTTCACAAGCTTGAACGGCAACGTGGTCTTTCGTTCATCCACTTTAAATATGGTATAATAATCCCCCACTTTTCGGATGTCTGTAAACTGATCCTGTTTCAAACCATATAATTGTTCAACAACAATTTCCGACACCTGGAATATATTTTTAAATTCCTTTCTAGTTAAAATACCGGTTTTCCCTTTGGTTTTTTTAACTTCATCATCAGAATATTTTTTGAGGACCTTATCAAAGACCTTTCCGGATTTTAACGCTTCCATTGCGGCTTCGCAATCTTCCAGAGTTTCGGTCCTGATTCTGCTTAATGCCAGAAGCGTATCGCCGGGAATCGTTTCCCAGAGAAGAATCCTTCCAGTGGTAGTGTCATACATTTCACCATCGATTCTGACTTTGATCCTGGCATGAAGTTCCAACGCACCAGCATCAAATGCATATCTGGCCTCTTCAATACTCGAAAATGCGATTCCTTCACCCTTTCGATTCCGCACTTCCCGGGTCATGTAATAAATACCCAGAACAATATCCTGGGTGGGTACAATAATCGGCTGACCATTTGCCGGAGACAGGATGTTATTGGTAGATAACATCATGATTCTTGCCTCAAGCTGGGACTCAAGGGACAGCGGGACGTGAACTGCCATCTGATCACCATCAAAATCAGCATTAAATGCCGGGCAGACCAAAGGATGAAGCTGGATTGCTTTACCTTCAATCAAAACCGGTTCAAATGCCTGGAATCCGAGGCGATGAAGCGTGGGTGCCCTGTTAAGCATAATCGGATATTCTTTTACAACCGATTCAAGTGCATCCCAGACCTCGGTTTCCTCACGCTCAACCATTTTTTTGGCGCTCTTAACCGTTGAGACAAAGCCTTTTCGTTCAAGATAACTATAAATAAAGGGTTTAAACAGCTCAAGAGCCATTATTTTAGGAATGCCGCATTGATGCAGCCGGAGCTCAGAGCCAACCGTAATAACCGTACGACCGGAGTAATCAACCCGTTTACCGAGAAGATTCTGTCTGAAACGCCCCTGTTTTCCTTTTAAGGTATCACTCAATGACTTCAATGGCCTTTTATTGGTACCTGTAACCACTCTGCCATGACGGCCATTATCAAACAGAACATCAACCGCTTCCTGAAGCATTCTTTTTTCATTTCTGACAATAATATCAGGCGCATTCAGATCAACCAATCTTTTCAAGCGATTGTTTCTGTTTATGACTCTTCGATACAGGTCATTCAAGTCAGATGTGGCAAACCGTCCCCCTTCAAGCGGTACAAGCGGTCTTAAATCAGGAGGAAGAATCGGGCACGCCGTCAAGATCATTCGTGTGGGCTCAATCCCTGAATTTAAAAATGCATCAACGACTTTAAGCCGTTTGGAAAACTTCTGTTTCTTGGCTACGGATTTGGTCAAACGAATCTCTTCTCTTAACTCATCATGGACCTGTTGAAGATCAATCTCTTCCAGCAGCTTTAAAACAGCTTCAGCACCGATACCGGCTTCAAATTCATCACCAAAAGCATCAAGCGCTTCATAATACTGATCATCAGACAAAAGCTGAAGTTTTTTAAGACCGGTCTCTTTTGGATCAATGACAATATAGGAATCAAAATAGAGAACTTTTTCAAGATTCTTTAACGTCAAATCAAGAATATTTCCTATTTTGCTGGGAAGACTTTTCAAAAACCAGATATGAGATACAGGAGAAGCCAGTTCTATATGAGCCATTCTCTCCCGTCGTACTTTTGATTGAATCACTTCAACACCGCATTTTTCACAGACAACCCCGCGATGTTTCATGCGTTTGTATTTGCCGCAATTACATTCATAATCCTTGGTGGGGCCGAATACTTTTGCACAGAAAAGTCCATCTCTTTCAGGTTTGAATGTCCTGTAATTTATTGTTTCCGGTTTCTTTATTTCACCATGAGACCACTCTCTAATTTGATCTGAAGAGGCAAGGCTTATCTGAACACCCTGATAAATTTTAGGATCTTTTGGTTTTGCGAAGAAATCATATATATTGTCCAATGTCTTCTCCTTATTTTTTGCCTTCTATAAGATTTATATCCAAACCCAGGCTATTCAATTCTTTGGTAAGAACCCTGAAAGATTCAGGCATTCCAGGTTCAAGAACATTCTGGCCTTTTACTATTTTTTCATACATTCGAGTTCTTCCTGTCATATCATCAGACTTGACAGTCAAAAATTCCTGCAAGGCATGAGCAGCACCATATGCTTCCATTGCCCAGACCTCCATCTCTCCCAGTCTCTGCCCGCCGAACTGAGCTTTACCACCCAATGGTTGCTGCGTAACCAGAGAATAGGGACCAATGGAACGCGCATGAAGCTTATCATCAACCAAGTGATGAAGCTTGAGCATGTACATGGTTCCAACCGTTACTTTTTTATCGAACGGCTCACCGGTTCTGCCGTCATAAAGCACGGCTTGACCGGATGATTCAAACCCTGCCATATTCATCAGCTTTTTGATCTCTTCTTCATTAGCACCATCAAAAACCGGGGTTGCCATATGCACCCCATTTCTATAAAATGATGAAAAATCAACGAGTTCTTTATCTGACATTTTTTTAATCTCTTCTACGAGAGTATTTTTTCTTTTGTTCGCCTTCTGGACTTCAGTTATGGAAAAAATCTCAGTTACTTTTTCCCTTAATTTATCCAGTTTCCTCTGGTTAAGCAATTCATCAATCCGCTGCCCCAGACCATAGGCGGCATGTCCCAGATGAATCTCCAATATCTGTCCGACATTCATACGGGAGGGAACCCCCAAAGGATTGAGTACCATATCCACGGATCGGCCACCTTCAAAGTAGGGCAAATCTTCTACCCTTAAAATTCTTGAAACAACCCCTTTATTCCCATGGCGGCCTGCCATCTTATCACCGACGGAAAGAACTCTTTCCATGGCAACACTGATTTTGATCATTTTCAAAACACCTGGGGGAAGATCGTCCCCTTTTTCAAACCGGGATACCTGTCGGTTAAAATGCTCTCTGGCTTTCTTGATCTGCTCCTGTGCACTCTCAAGTATGACCTGTGCCTTTTCAGTAATCACAGCATTTTTTATGGCAACATTGACAAGCACCGTGATCGGGATACCTGACAAAGACCCTTTTTTTACTTTGGTCCCTGATTTAACCAGGACCTTTCCTGTTTTTTCAAGATCTGTGAGAATCTTCTTGCCGGTAAGAATGGATTCAACTTTTTCCCGTGCTACATCAGAGATAATTTTAATTTCATCATCCCTGTCTTTTTCAAGTCTTTCTATCTCATCATCTTCAATGAGTCTTGTGCGATCGTCTTTTGTAAGGCCTCTTCTTGAAAAAACTTTGGCATCAATAACTTTACCCTTTACACCCGGTGGCACACAAAGAGACGTATCTTTTACGTCGCCTGCTTTTTCACCAAAAATAGCCCGAAGCAATTTTTCTTCGGGGGAAAGCTGTGTCTCTCCTTTTGGCGTAATTTTACCCACAAGAATATCTCCGGAAGCCACTTCCGCACCCAGACGGATAATACCACTTTCATCAAGATTCCTTAAGGCCTCTTCTCCAACGTTGGGAATATCACGGGTGATTTCTTCTTTCCCCAATTTTGTGTCTCGTGCAAGAACTTCATACTCTTCAATATGAACAGACGTATAGACACCATCTTTTACCAGCCGCTCGCTCACCAGTATGGAGTCCTCATAATTGTATCCATCCCAGGGCATGAATGCAACCGTCACATTTTTACCAAGGGCTAATTCACCCATCTCGGTGGAGGGGCCGTCGGCAATAACCTGACCTTTTTTTACCGCTTCACCTTTTACAACGATGGGACGGTGATTAAAACAGGTGTTCTGATTGGAACGGATAAACTTTGAACAATCATATATCGATACCGCTTTTTCAAAATTCCCTTTTTGGGTATCATTATTCTGGACAACAATCCGTTTGGCATCCACATCAACGATAACACCGTCGTAATCGGCGACAATAGTAACACCGGAATCTCGTGCGACAACACTCTCCATCCCCGTGCCGACAAGCGGCGCTTCACTTCGAATCAACGGGACAGCCTGACGCTGCATGTTAGAGCCCATCAACGCCCTGTTGGCATCATCATTTTCAAGAAATGGAATTAAGGCTGCAGACACGGATACCAATTGGTTTGGTGAGACATCCATGAATTTTACATCCTGATTTTCAATCATTTCAAATTCACCGGCAACCCGTGAAGAAACCAAAGGATTGATAAAATTATTACCGACATCAAGGGGTGCATTTGCCTGGGCAATCGGATGGTCCTGTTCTTCAAAGGCTGTCAAATGCTTAATTGCCTTGGAGGCATTCCCTTTATTTACAACCCTGTAGGGTGTTTCAATGAAACCAAAATCATTCACCCTTGCAAAGGTACAAAGCGAAACAATCAAACCGATATTCGGACCTTCAGGTGTTTCAATGGGACAGATTCTTCCATAATGAGACGGATGAACGTCTCTGACTTCAAACCCTGCTCTTTCCCTTGTCAAACCGCCAGGGCCAAGAGCCGACAATCTTCTTTTATGTGTGGTTTCAGATAAAGGATTGGTTTGATCCATGAACTGGGATAACTGGGAGGTGCCAAAAAATTCTCTGACAACTGCTGAAACAGGTTTAGGATTAATTAAATCGTGGGGCATCATGGCATCCACTTCCTGCATGCTCATTTTTTCCTTTATGGCCCTCTCCATCCTGACAAGCCCGATTCTATAATGATTTTGAAGCAACTCACCGACAGCTCTAACACGACGATTCCCAAGATGGTCAATATCATCGACCTGACCCTGGGTATCTTTGAGTTCAATCAATGTTGCAGCCGTTAACAAAATATCTTCTTTTCGCAACGTCTTTACATCGATCTTCGTATCGACACCCAGACGATGATTCATTTTCAGTCTTCCCACTTTAGATAAATCATAATAGGCTTGTCTGAAAAAAAGGTGATCAACGAAATCCTGAGCCACTTCAATCGTTGCGGGATTTCCCGGTCGAAGCCGCCTGTAAATATCCATCAAGGCTTCTTCTTTATTCGGAGTTTTATCAGAAACCAATGTTTTCCTCATGGAATCTGAACTTGCTGAATCAACATAAAGAATATTAAACTCATTGAGACCTTTTTCCTCGATCAGTTCAAAACTTTCTTCGGTAATCAGATCTCCGGCGGTAAATAAGGTTTCCCCTGTCTCTTCATCAAGGACATTCTGGGCAAAGGCTTTATCAATCAATTCACTATTTAAAATAGGAATATAAACAAGACCGTCTTCTTCCAGCTGCTTTAACGCTCGTTTTGTAAAAATTCTTCCTTTTTTGATGACAATCTCTCCGGTTTCAGGAGACTTAATATCAAAACTTGCTCGCTGGCGCTGAAGATTTTCCGGGAAAAACTCTTTAAAAAAAGATCCATCCTTTTTAATAACATGTTCTTTAGTATAGAAAAAATCTAAGATATCTTCGCTGGTATAACCAAAGGACTTAAAAAGAATCGATACAGGAAATTTACGTCGCCTGTCTATTCTGATATAAACGATATCCTTGATATCAATTTCCATATCAATCCAGGAACCCCTGACAGGAATTATTCTGGCGTTGTATATAATTTTGCCGGTAGAATATTTTTTGCCTTTATCATGATCAAAAAATACCCCTGATGATCTGTGCAACTGGCTGACTACTGCTCTTTCAGTACCATTAACAATAAAAGTGCCCTGTGGGGTCATTAACGGGATGGTGCCAAAATAAACTTCTTGTTCCTTAATATCTCGAATTGTTGAAATATCTGTTTCCTTATCGTGATCATAAACAACGAGTCGTACCTTGATATTTATCGGAATATCATAGGTCATTCCTCTTGAAGTGCATTCTTTCATGGAATGCTTTGATTCACTAAAAGAATACGAAACATATTCCAACGATGATGTATCTGTAAAATCCTTAATGGGGAAAACAGATTTAAAAACGGCATGAAGTCCTTTTTCTTCCCTTTCTTCAGACAAGACATCTCTTTGAAGGAAACTCTCATAAGAATCTCTTTGCATTCCCATCAAATCAGGAATATCAATAATTTTTCTTCTACTGCCAAACTCTTTTCTAATACGCTTATTTGTCAAAAGACTTCCGGTCATGATATCTCCCAGTATGCGTTTTTCCAAACCGTAAAAGCGGAGGCCCGGCACCATTGCCTTGCCCCCGCATAAATTTTATGTACTTTAAAGTTTTGTAAACAACTCTATTTTACAGAAACCTGTGCGCCGGCTCCTTCCAATTTTTCTTTAATTTTTTCAGCTTCTTCTTTTGGAATTGCCTCTTTAATTGCCTTTGGTGCTTCTTCAACAAGCGCTTTTGCTTCTTTAAGGCCCAGACCTGTAATCGCTCTTACTTCTTTGATAACATTTATTTTCTTGTCACCAAATGTTTCAAGAATAACATCAAATTCAGTCTGTTCTTCTTCAGCAGCAGCATCACCGCCAGCAGGCATTGCGCCAGCTGCAAAAGCCATAGGTGCTGCAGCCGTTACACCAAATTTATCTTCGAGTTCTTTTACAAACTCGGAAAGGTCAAGAACACTCATGTTTGATATAAACTCAATAACATCATCTTTTGTGATATCAGCCATTATTTTCTCCTAAATAAAACGATAAAAAATATATTTTCTAAAATTATAAATAAAAATGTTTACGCCGCTTCTTTTTGATCTTTAATTGCATTAAGAACGTTAACAAAAGATCGTGGAACGCCGGAAAGAACATTAACAAATGAGGTCGGAACCGCATTAAGTGTATAAACCAGTTTGCCAAGAAGTTCTTGTTTGGACGGCATTGTTGCCAGTTGTTTTATCTCTTCAAGATTGAGAAGCTTTCCTGAAAAAGTACCCGCTTTAATTTCAAGTTTCTCATTGCTTTTAGAAAAATCAACCAAAATTCTTGCTGGAGCAACCGGATCATCCTTTGATAAAATAATGGCATTGGGCCCTTTGTAAAAATCTTCCATCAAGGCTGCATCTGTGCCTTCCGCTGCTCTTTTCATCAGTGAATTTTTAACAACTTCTATCCGAACGCCTTCATTTCTTAGCTGCGAACGAAGATCCGTCATTTTTAATACATCCAGACCTTTATAGTCAATCAGTATTGAGATTTCAGATTCAGAAACTTCTTTAGCGAGCCTTTCGACCAGTTCTTTTTTTTGGGAAATATTCAGCAATTTTCTTACACCTCCTTCCATTTATTATATTTTTTCGAAGGTGCCAACTAAACCAAAATAAAATCATATCATTTTCCATCTCGGCAGGCCGGCAAATCCGATTATGCCCTTTTAAAAAAAGCACACCTACTGTCTATGACAGGTTTAAAAATTTATTTTATCAATAAGGGATCCATTTTTATACCCGGACCCATTGTTGAAGATACGCTAATTGTTTTTACGTAAGTTCCCTTGCTTGAAGCAGGCTTTAAAGCCATTAACTTATCTAAAAAGGCTTTAGCGTTTTCAGTCAATTTTTCTGCTCCAAAAGAAACCTTTCCGATCGGCACATGAACAATTCCTGCTTTTTCTACTCGAAAATCTATTTTACCGGATTTCAATTCGTTTATTGCTTTTTCAAGTTCAAAGGTTACTGTTCCTGTTTTAGCATTCGGCATTAATCCACGGGGTCCGAGAATTCTTCCCAATTTTCCGACACTGCCCATCATATCCGGAGTTGCAATGGCTTTATCAAAGCCAAACCATCCCTCTTGAATCTTTTTAATGGTCTCTTCATCGGCAATAAAGTCTGCTCCTGCATCCAAGGCCTCTTTTTCTTTCTCGCCTTTTGCAAAAACCAATACTTTTACCTCTTTACCAAGTCCATTGGGCAATATAACCGTACCCCGAACCATTTGATCAGCATGCCGAGGGTCAACACCTAACCTCACGGCAACATCAACAGTTTCATCGAACTTTGCATGGCTCGTAGAAACCGCAAGCTCCAAGGCTTTCAGTGGATCGTATTGAACCGTTCTATCGACCTGTTTAAGTGCTTCTGTCTGTTTTTTACTCAGCTTTGGCATTTTCATCACTCTTTTACTTAAAGTTAAACTACTTCTATCCCCATGCTTCTTGCTGTACCTGCAATAATCTTCACAGCTGCATCAATATCTGAGGCATTTAAATCTTCTTTTTTGGTTTCAGCAATTGCAACCAGTTGATCCATGGTGACTTGTCCAACCTTGTCCCGATTGGGCTCACCAGATCCCTTTGCAATCTTCGCTGCCGCCAGCAGCAATCTAGATGCCGGTGGTGTTTTTGTAATAAAGCTGAATGATCTATCCTGATATACGGTGATAACGACGGGAATAATAGATCCTGCGTCATTGGCAGTCTTTGCATTAAAAGCTTTACAGAAATCCATGATATTGACGCCATGCTGACCTAAGGCCGGCCCGATAGGCGGAGATGGATTTGCTTTTCCTGCTTCAACCTGAAGCTTTATTTGTGTCATTACTTTTTTTGCCATTTTTTAACTCCTGAAACTTAACTATTTAACGATACTATATTTTAGTCACCTGTATAAAATTCAGTTCCACAGGGGTCGGACGTCCAAAAATACTTACCAACACCTTAATCTTTTCCTTGTCAGGTGACACATCTTCCACCGTACCATTGAAACTTGAAAATGGTCCGTCAATAACCCTGACGTCATCGCCTATCTCAAAAAAGTATTTCGGTTGAGGTTTATTCCTGCCCTGTTGCATTTTATCAACAATATCCTGAGCCTCTTTGTCACTTATCGGTGCCGGTTTGTTTTTACCACCCAGAAAACCGGTAACCTTTGCAGTGGAATTTACAATATGCCATGTTTCATCATCCAGATGAATTCTAACAAGAATGTACCCCGGGTAAAATTTCCTTGAAGATTCCTTTTTCTTCCCATTAACAAGTTCAACAATGTTTTCAGTTGGAATAAGAATCTCACCAAATTTTTCAGGGTGTTTGGAAGCTTCTATTTTTTCTTCCAAAGCAACTTTTACTTTTTGCTCATGACCTGAATATACATGTACGACATACCATTTTAGCGACATGTTACTACTTCCCTTGTTTTATGTCAGGACAACCTGAACAAGCTTTGAAAGACCTAAATCAAAAAGTCCTAGAAAAACTGCAATAACAAAAACAAAAATTATCACAACAATGGTTGTCCCTGTGGTCTGTTTACGAGTCGGCCAAGTCACCTTTTTTAACTCCATTTTGACCTCGCGGAAAAAATCCATTGCTTTTTGAAAAAAATTTGGCTCACCCGATTTTGCATCAATCATTTTTTTTTCTGATTTTGCTTTTAACGGACTTGCTACTATTGCCGATTTTGAACTTGAAAAATCTGAAGCGTTATCAGAATGATCTATCTTATTTTCCGCTACCGCCCTTGGATTTTTCTTTTCACTTACAGGCTTTTTTTTCTGTAATCGTGACATACAACTCCTAAGTCTGTCTTAGCAACCCAAATTATTTTTTGTATTTAGATTACAAGACTAAAAATGTGGCAGGTCAGGAGGGAGTCGAACCCCCAACATCCAGATTTGGAGTCTGGCGCTCTGCCAATTAGAGCTACTGACCTGCAAAAAACTATTGCTATTTAATCTTTGTTTCTTTGTGCATTACGTGTTTATTGCAAAATTTACAATATTTCTTAAACTCAATTTTATCTGGAGTTTTCCGTTTATTCTTAGTCGTTGTATAATTTCTTCTCTTGCACTCTGTACAGGCAAGAGCAATATTTACTCTGTCCACTATAAAACTCCTTTGGAGCTTATTCTACAATTTCACCGATAACACCGGCACCAACAGTACGGCCACCTTCTCTGATGGCAAACCTGAGCTCTTTTTCCATGGCTATGGGGTTAATCAGCTCCACATTAATGGTTGCATTATCCCCG
>Ga0190329_1000062_pt1 | contig 29370 bp, 22 predicted proteins | sample 48720423_MG_FD_161655 | JGI IMG/M metagenome (GOLD analysis project Ga0190329, IMG submission 161655) | Hydrothermal vent sediment bacterial communities from Southern Trench, Guaymas Basin, Mexico - 4872-04-2-3_MG | ecosystem: Environmental > Aquatic > Marine > Hydrothermal vents > Sediment ... | reverse complement strand
AGCATACCCTAAGAAACAGGTAATCACATGGGCAATGAGCCAATTACTTTTGAGTGCCGGAATTAAAGGCGTTATTTTACTATTGATATCAGGAGAAAGAGACGCATATGCAATAGCAAGAAATATCAATGGGGATGCAAACACACCAATAATATTTTCTTTGTATTTAAGTTCAACAAAAATATAGAGGATAGCAGCCGTCCAGGAAAAAAACACCAGGGATTCATACATATTGGCAAAAGGTGCATGCCCGTATCCCATCTGGTAGGATTCAATCCATCTTAGGATAATGCCAAGGGTATTGTCTAAAAACCCTATAACCAGAACCATAAACCCAAGCTTTGCAAGGACTTGTTTTTTAAAGGTAAACGATCCGATATAAAAAACCGAAGCCAATGCATAAATAAACGTTGCCGAAGATAATGCTAAAGAACTGTTCATAAAAATTATTTATCCTTTAATTTTGTTACAATTTTTTGAATTTTAAGTTTCATTCCCTGACTGTTTCGGTTGGTTGTCCCTGAAATACTGATTTTCGAACGATTGGTTTTATTTTTTTCTATTTCAATAAAATAGGACTGATGAGACATAAAAAAAGTAATCCAGCACCCGATGATCATTAAAATAAATCCTGAATAGACATACCATATCCCCGGGTCTTTGGTAACCTGAAGGCCGGTATAATATTTTTGTTCAAATTTTTTGACCACAAAGGCAAACGTTCCCTTCCTCATTTTGTCAAAGGTGGGGAATTTTATGGGGAGGGCAATTTGAAAACTATTGCCATCCTTCTGAGTTATCTTTCCTATAAATGCTTCTCCAAGATTATTACCCCTGAAATCAAAGTGCGGCAAAAACCCTTCAAGCTTGAATACGCCCTGATCTTCCGGCAATTGAATTTCTTGCCCTATTTTAATGGTTTTACTTGTCACATCCTTGTCGGATAGTCTGATAATCTCAAGGGCAACACTGTCTGGCTGAGCGGTACCATAGGAAGCTTGAAAAATATTAATGCCTTTATATCTAAGCGGATGATTGACACGGATATCTTTAGTAAAACTTTCTTTACCATTCTCAATGATCGTCAAAGTTGATCTGAATTCTTCAGGTGCACCCGTATCATAAAACTTTACAAAAAAATCATTACATTTTATGGAAAACCCAATATTTACCGGTATCCTTTTTTTAACGATAAAAGCCGTATCCGATGTTTCACCCTCATCTAGCTGCAGATTAGCCTTGAACCCGAAAAGTCCTCCAATCAATGCACCGATAAAAAGCAACAGAATGCTGGAATGGATCACATATACACCCATTCTTGTCCATCTTCCTTTTTCTGCATACATGACTGTGCCGGTTTCAGTTTCCTCTTTTATCACCGCCCCAACAGTTTTGGATAAAAAAGTTTCATATTTGCCGGACAAAGATTCAGACGTTTTATCGATTGTAAACGTTTCAAGATTTTTTAATTTTCTAAACCTTTGAGGGTTAAACTTAATTTGTTTTGGAAAAATAATTTTCCAGGTAATGGAAAGACGATCAATTGAACAGACGACTATATTAATGCAAAGGATGACAATCAACAATAAAAACCACCAGGCATGGTACATATCATCAAGATTAAATACCTTGATCAGGTTATAAAAGGCGTCGCCATAAAGTCTCAGGTATTCTTGCTTACTTCCATTTTGAAGTATAACGGTTCCAAAGATTGATGTGCTTGCAAGAAGGACCAGTGTATAAACGGTCAGCTTCACAGAACAGAAAAACTGCCAAATTTTTTCAGGAATTGTTTGATTTTTTTTCAAAATTTTTTCTTTCTTATTAATTGTCTGTTATTTCTTTTTCCAGGCACATGGATAACCCCGAATTTCTTTTTACAGACAGGTTTATAGCCTTTTTAATAATATCTATATTCCCAACAATAATTATTTTTGTTTTTGCCCGTGTCACTCCCGTATACAATAACTGGCGTGTCATGACAGGAGAAAGTTTATCAGGAACTATAATTAAAACCGTTTCAAACTCAGATCCCTGGCTTTTATGGATCGTTATGGCAAATGCAGCAGCATTCCCGGGAATATCTGAAGCACGATATTGTTTTACGGTGTTATCCAAAGTTTTGAAAAAAACGTTGACTTTCCCGTTTTTTTCAACAGAAATGCCGGTATCTCCATTAAACAATCCTTTTTTATAATCATTTGTATTCACCATGATGATCTTTTTAAAAAGTTTTTCCTGTATATCAAACTTATTGGCTGACCGCAAAATATTTTCACATACATGATTAATTTGTAATGTTCCGTATTCTCCGGAATTATGTGCACATAATATTTTAAAACCATCCAGTTCATTCAATGCGGCTTCAACCGTGTCCGAAACGACAAAGGGTTTATATCCCTCCAATATATATTTATTCACAACGCCAGCAACCGGGGCCTTAGCCTTAAGACTTTTAAACACGACATCCGGATATCGGCCGGATGTCAATACCTCCTCAAGACGCTGCGCATCATTCCCAGTGATTGCTTTTGACAAATTTTCAATGCCTGTTTTCCCTTTGGACCTGAAATTATAGTCAAGAAAAAACAGGTGGGTGGATAAGCCTTTCACACGACAGATATCACTGAATACCGATCCTGCCTGTATAGATGACAATTGTCGCTTATCCCCTAAAATAATCACGTTGGCTTCCATTGGAATGGCTTCTAAAAGCCGGGTAAATAATAAAATATCAATCATCGACGCTTCGTCGATAATCATCACATCTATTTGCAACGGATTGTTTTTATTATAATAAAATCCAAGACTATTTTTTAAGGGCTTTAAAATAGAATGGATGGTCCTTCCCTGTTCCATTTTAGACGCAGCCTTTCCTGTCGGTGCCACACAAATAATTTTCGGTTCAGGCAGTCTGTGCTTTTGGGTATATGAAAAAAACATCTTTTTTATCACGGTCGTGATATATGTTTTTCCGGTCCCAGGCCCACCTGAAATAATCGTAAGATGATTGAACAAGGCATTTCTGACTCCATTTTTTTGAGGCGTGACAGGGTCGTCACTCCTGGTGAAATATGCTTCAAGCATCTCATCAATCGTTGCTTCATCCATCTTTAACGGTTTTAACGAAACCCTTTGGGCAATATTTTTACTTAATCGATTTTGAAAATCATAGTGTTTTGAAAAATAAAGTTTGTAATCGGAATCCAAAACCAGAGGGGTTTGGATATTGTCTGAAACCATTAAAGATTTTTGTAATGCCTTTAACCAGGTATCTAAATCAGGAAATTTAACCCGATCATCACGGGTTTGGGATACAGGCCGGTCTGTTCCGGCCGTTCCTTTAATATCAAGGCAGATATGTCCTTCAAACAGTGCCTTTGAAACAAGTGCGCAGGATACCAAAACAATGGAATCTTTTTCATCAAAGGCTTTGGCCATTGATCCGGCAAAAAAATAATCAAGATTTGAAAAAAAATGGTGCTCAAATAAATTATCAAAATTAAATGCAGTATATTGACTCATACGCTATTTAATTTTCTGTTTTGGTTCTTCTATATATTTCTTGATCCTTAAAAACGGGATATAGAAAGCATCTAAGGTCAGTATATGATTTATCATCCACTCTCTTAGTTCCAATATTACATCATCAGTTAAATTTGCTACATTTTCAGAGATCTCGCGTCGGAGACCAATAAAACTTTTAGTGAATTGGCGGTGGGCCTTTGAATGGGTTTCTAAATCAGGATATCCATTTTTCTTCAAATATTTTTCTTCTATACTGAAATATAATCTACTGTGTTCATTTATCTCAGCAATCATATTTATAAACACTTTAGTATCTATTTCTGATTTTTTGATGTCAATCAATCGGTTGAATAGTTCAAACATCTTTTTCTGGCAGGTGTCTATTTCTTCAATACCGACACTATATTTGGGGTCCCATTCCATTTTTTCAATCATATTCTTTTTTATCTCCTTTTATTTTTTCTTTCAAAAAATATTGTTCCCAGGACAGCTATAGAAATAATAATAGCAACAGCAACAGCAAATTCAAACCCATTTTTTCCAAACTTTGGATAAATCACAAAGGGAACAATATATAAATACAAAACCATATGAAAAATACCGATTCCAATAATACGAAGGATCACTTTTTTTTTCATTCAATCTTCTCAAGTAAATTTATATGAATATTATCAAATCCTCCATTTGACATTATCAAAACAAGATCTTCCGGTCTTAATTTTGATACCAAAAAATTGATAACCGCATCAGTGTTTTCAAAATAATATGCATCAATTCCCTTTCTTTCAATGTCAGCCACCAGTTGTCGAGTGGAAAATTTATCTTTTGGAGATATATTTTTTTTAATGCCGGGCTCACAGATACACACCATATCCGCATCCAGAAAAGAATCAGGATAGGTGTCCTGAAAAATATTTCTCATGCTCGTGTTGGTTCTGGGCTCAAACACAGCGATCACCCTGCCTTTTTTATAAAAGGGCTTGACCGCTTTAATCGTCTCTCTGACCGCTGTCGGATGATGGGCAAAATCATCCATTATCGTGATGCCATGTTTTATACCCCGAATCTCCTGCCGTCTTTTTATACCGGAAAAAGTTTTTAAAGCCGTATATACATATTTATCACTGATGCCTATTTTATTGGCCGCAGCCATACAGGCAAGGCAATTATAAAGGTTATGCCGCCCTTGCAGCTTTGTTTCAATTGAAACTGCTTTACCGGGACCTTGAACATCAAAAAAAGTTTTTGAATTTTGCTGCATATGGTTTAAAAATGACCATTGGGCTTGTTCGCCATATGTCTCAATAGCGGCAGCAGAGGAAGAAAGAACTTCTTTTAAATTATCATTATCATTAAATGCAATAATATGGCTGTCTTTCTCTATTTTCTTTACAAAAGCTGAAAAAATTCTTTTGATATGATCAATGTCAGTAAAAATATCTGCATGATCAAATTCAATCCCCGTCATGATGGTAATATCAGGATCATAATGCATAAACTTCGGCCCTTTATCAAAAAAGGCCGTGTCATATTCATCTCCTTCAATCACCATATACTCGCCGCTTCCTATCCTGAAACTTGACTTAAAATCCTTTAAAATACCACCGATCATAAAAGACGGGTCCATCCCTGCCGTATACAGGATATGGGCCATAATGGAAGCGGTGGTTGTCTTCCCATGGGTACCGGTAACCAGGATAATCTTTTTATCCTTTGCAATAAATTTATTTACGGCCTGGGGCATTGACAAATAGGGAATATTATTTTGCAATACCGCCTGGGCTTCAGTATTCAGCTTTGTTACGGCATTTCCAATAATCACAAGATCCGGTTCATGCTCTGATCCGAGATTTAAATTGGCAGGATCATACCCGGAAAAAAGTTTGATGCCCTTTTCATTCAAAAAATCACTCATGGGTGGATAAACATTCTGATCGGAACCGGTTACGCTATACCCCATCTCCTTAAAAATGCAGGCAAGCGTTCCCATCCCTGTCCCGCAGGCAGCAATTAAATGTATGGTTTTTATCATTATACGTTAAAGAACAGCCATTGCTTCTTTTGCAATCGTAATTGTCTGGTCAATATCATCATCTGAATGGGCCAGAGAAACAAAACAGGCTTCAAATTGTGACGGGGCAAGGTACACACCCTTGGTAAGCATAAATCTGTAAAATCTTGCAAATCGGTCCAGATCACACTTTTTAACATCGTCAAAATCATGAACATCTTCATCTGAAAAAAAGAACCCGGCCATGGATCCCACATGATCGGTTTTCAAACTGATTCCAGCATCGTCTGCGGCAGACTGCAACCCATTCATCAACTTCCCGGTCTTATGATCAAGTGCTTCATATACACCATTGTTTTGAAGTTCTTTCAGGGTGGCAATCCCCGCTGCCATTGCCAATGGATTGCCGGAAAGCGTTCCTGCCTGGTACACACTTCCAACAGGTGCGATCTGATCCATGATGTCGCTTCGACCGCCATAAGCCCCAACCGGCAGACCACCGCCAATTACCTTGCCGAAACAGGACAGATCCGGTGTGATACCAAACAATCCCTGGGCAGAGCCCTTCGCCACCCTGAATCCTGTCATCACTTCATCAAAAATTAAGACCGAGCCAAATTTCAAAGTATATTCCCGCAATGTTTCAAGAAAGCCGTCTACAGGGGTTACCATCCCCATGTTTCCGACAACCGGTTCAAGTATGACGCCGGCAACCTTATCCCCCTTTTCTTCCATAATTTTTATAAATCCCTCGATATCATTAAATTTCAAGGATAAGGTGTGTGAAATAACAGACTCAGGCACACCCGGGCTTCCAGGAATATCCAGGGTTGCGACGCCTGATCCTGCTGCGACAAGAAGCGTATCCGCATGGCCATGATAACACCCGTCAAACTTTATAATAATATCTCTGCCGGTATATCCCCGGGCAAGGCGGATCGCACTCATGGTCGCTTCCGTACCGGAATTCACCATTCTTATTTTTTCCACCGACGGCACCATATCAATCACAAGACGAGCAAGATCTGTTTCAAGCTCAGTGGGTGCGCCAAAACTGGTGCCGGTTTCAAGCACTTTTTTTAAAGCTTCTATAACACTTGGAGGTCTGTGTCCTAAAATCAAAGGCCCCCAGGAAAGCACGTAATCAATATATTCGTTTCCATCCACATCATAAATCCTTGATTTATCTCCCTTTTCGATAAATATTGGTTGCCCTCCCACAGAGCCACAGGCTCTTACCGGAGAATTTACCCCACCGGGGATTAACTTTTGGGCTTCTCTGAAAAGATTTTCTGATTTTATTCTAGACATATTTTATTCCTTACAGTATTAAAAAATCATTATTTCATCACTTATAAACATTTAAATATATCAGACCTGGAATTAAAGGGTCAACCGCTTTTTGACAAGTTCAAAATTCAAAAATATATTGACATTTTTAAGATTGGCTGTTAGATTCACTGCGTTAATTTTATGGGCCGTTAGCTCAACTGGTAGAGCAACTGACTCTTAATCAGTAGGTCCCGGGTTCGACTCCCTGACGGCCCACCATAGAAAACAAAGCTGATAGGCGTTTTCGCTTATTGGCTTTTTTTTATGTCTCGCCTCAAACCTCTATAATTCGATCAAAATTGCACCGAGTTTTTATTATTTCTTTTGGAGAAAAAAATAGCAAAAACCATCAACCTAATTTTTATCAATCGGTTCATAATAAAGAACATTCTCTTTTGGGATTAGATAAAAATTTGACGATGGTTCTGATGGAGTATCACCGATTATTACATTGAATAATTTTATATGTTTCGCAGTATGTGTTTCTATAAAATCAGAAAATCTGTCAAAACTCAGTATATTAACTTCACCAGTTAATTGATAACCGTTGTTTAAGACAATAGTCACTTTTTTTGGATTCGTTTTCATAATGATCACTCCTAAAATATAATTTTTTAATAAATTAGAATAGGCTTGTCAATAGATATAAATACCTATTTTTGAAGGCTAATGTCTATAAAAAAATATTTTCATTGTTTAATCAAAAGGTTAGAAGATTAGCAAAATCTTGAGAATTTTCTAACTTTTTTTCAAAAAGCTTCTAAAAAATTGATTCCCTAATAAATGATACAAAAACTTTTATATTAACTGATTGTTTTTAATCTTGAATCATGTTATCCCTGTTTTTGGCATGATTTCTGTTAAAAATCGATGTGATTTTTGACAGCATTTTAAGCTGTAATTATACGGTAATATTAAGCTTATAGAAAATAAAAAGGAATAATACGAATGACTCTTCAAACTAAATTCTCAAAAGAGGAGTTTGTCATACTTGCTGAAATGAACACCCCTAAAGGAGTCGACATATCAGATCTTGTGACAAATGTGAGGCATCTTAAATCACGAATAGATGCAGTTGTGATTCCTGATATGGACAATGGTGTCATGCACATGAGTGCCCTGGCCGGTGGTGCGATTATACGGCAGCAGGGGCTGGAACCGATGATCCATATTTATGGACGGGACCGTAACCGGATGGCCATACAGGGAGATATGCTGGCCGCCCATGTTCTTGGTATTCATAATTTATTGGTTGTTCAGGGAGAGAATATTGCCCATGGTGATCATCAGGATGCAAAACTGGTTGATGACCTCGGTGAATTAGACCTGCTGGGTATGGTTCACTCTCTTCTGAAAGGGACAGACCTTGCCGGTTTTGAATTAAAAGGAAAACCTGAATTTTTCACAGGATGCCAGGTTCAACCCATCCGGGATGACGATCATCTTGAAGAAGAACTTAAAACCGCTAAAGCAAAAGTAGACGCGGGTGCACAATATATAATGGTGCCGCCTGTTTTTGATATTGCCTACTATACTCAAATCTTAAATAAATTTAAATCATTGAATGTTCCGGTGATTGCCACAGTTTTTATGTTGAAAAATGTGGGCATGGCCCGTTATATTTCCATTAATGACCCTGGTTCAAAACTGTCTGAGGCATTGATTACCCGGATCCGGAAAGCAAAGGATAGAGAAACGGAATGTATCCATATCGCCGGAGAGATGATCAAAGAACTCAAAACTGAAGTGGCAGGGATAAAGATTTCTGCTTCAGGTTGGGAAGACCGGTTGCCTGCGATTCTGGACTGCGCAGGGCTTTAATGTAAATTAATTCATTTTTATTGTCTGTGCGAATAATTTCACAGGTGATGGATACCCATAAATAAAAACAGGTTACAAATGCAAAAGCTTAAAAATAGTGAAGACAATAAATCAAACGACAAGAGCGTGCTTGTTATTGGCGGTGGTGTCGGAGGTATTCGATCTGCGTTGGATTTAGCTGAATCCCGCAGAAATGTTATACTGATTGATAAATCATATTCCATTGGCGGGTTGATGACCCAGCTAGATAGAACTTTTCCAACCAATAATTGTGATTTATGTACGATATCTCCCCATTTATCCGAAAATACAAGACAAATTCATCTAGATTTAAAACCCATGACCCAACTTGAGCAATTAACCGGTGAAACAGGTAATTTTAAAGCCACACTTGTTACTGAGCCAAGATATATTGATATGGACAAATGCACCGCCTGTGGAGAGTGTTATAAGCATTTCCCTGAAGCAGTTCGTTTTACCCCCGGGCTTGATCCACGTGCACCGACCTGTATGCGATATCCCCAGGCAACCCCCTATGCTTTTTCTATTGATATAGAAAAAATAACGGATATCACAGCGTTAAAAAAAGTGTGTAAAGCCGATGCAATTATTTCGGATGACACGCAAAAGAAAATTGTAATCGATGTGGCATCTATTGTGTTAAGCGTTGGTGCTGAAATGTTTGATCCTTCGGTATTGGACAATTTTGGCAGCGGACAATTTGAAAATGTCGTGACGGGTTTGGAATATGAACGAATCATGTCAGCATCCGGTCCTTTTCAAGGCGATCTTGTACGGGTATCGGATAAAAAACGTCCCCAAAAAGTGGCATGGATTCAGTGTGTCGGCTCAAGAGGGATAAATAAAGCGGATGTGCCCTATTGCTCCGGGGTTTGCTGTATGTATGCACTCAAAGAAGCCATGGTCACAAAAGAACGGTTTGCTGAAAGTATTGAGACCACTATCTTTTATATGGATATGCGGACCTTTGGCAAAGATTATGAACTCTATCTGAATCGGGCTAAAAATGATTACGGCATCCGGATGATCCGCAGTCGACCGCATTCCATTATTGAAAACAGCAAAACCAAAGATCTTTCTATTACCTATGCCGTGGAAGAAGCAGCCCTTCAAAAAACTGAAGAGTTTGATATGGTTGTATTATCAACCGGATTCAGAATTCCTGAAACGACCATTGATCTTGCCAATCGATTAGGGATTGAATTAAATCCCCATAATTTTGCAAAAACAGATCATTTTAACCCGGTGGTAACATCAAAACCAGGTATCTATGTCTGCGGTGTGGTTGAAAGTCCGAAAGATATCCCTGAAACAATGGTTCAGGCAAGTGCTGCTGCAAGTATGGCAGCCTCTGATCTTCCCGCAATAATGGATATGCCGGAGGATGAAAACACCTTTGTGCCTGAACGGGATGTTTCAGGAGAAGAACCAAAGATTGGCGTTTTTATCTGTGACTGTGGATTGGATATCGGCGGTGTGGTCGATGTTGATAAGCTGGTGGAATTTGCCGGCACAAGAACTGATGTCGTTGTATCTCAGGCGGTGGGATACGGTTGCAGCAGTGATTCCATGGCGCTGATTGAAGCATCGATTAAAACGAATAATTTAAATCGAGTAGTGATTGGCGGGTGTTCGCCCAGAACCCACGAAACCAAATTTCAGGATCTGATGCGGCGGGCAGGATTAAATAAATATCTGGTGGAAATCGTTAACCTAAGGGATCAGAATACATGGGCCCATATGGGTCAGCCGAAAGAAGCCTTAGACAAGGCGTTTAAACTTCTTGGAATCGGTATCAGCGGTGTTCGCAAAAGTCGTCCGCTCATGGATCAGACCTTGCCCATGAACCAAAACGCATTGGTTGTGGGGGGCGGCGTCACTGGAATGACAGCCGCTCTTCAACTGGCCGGTCAGGGAGTTAAAGTTTATCTTGTGGAAAGAGCCCCGGTTTTGGGTGGATTGGCAAAATCCATCCGAAAAACAATCGAAGGGGATGATGTGGGGCCGTTCATGAATCAATTGATTGATGATGTAACAGCCCATGAAAATATTCAGGTATTAACACGGTCTATTATTGTTGATCATTCCGGAATACCGGGACGATTTAAAACCGGCATCCAGTCAGGCCCGAGAATGAACTATATGCAGTTGGATCACGGAGTGACCATCCTTGCCACAGGGGCTTTGCAAAACCGCCCTGACGCATATGGTCTGGGAACCCATAACAGTATTGTAACCCAATTTGATCTTGATGCATTAATTGAAGATGATCCTGAAAAAATAAAAGCCATGAACCAGGTGGTCATGATTCAGTGTGTCGGCTCAAGAGAACCTGAAAACCCCAATTGTTCAAGAATTTGTTGTCAGACGGCCATAAAGAATGCCCTGCGCATTAAAGCCATTGATCCTGACATACAGATTTTTATTTTATATAGAGATATTCGCACCTATGGGTTTCAGGAAGATTATTACAGAGAAGCCCGGAACCTGGATATAAAATTTATCAAGTTTTCTATAGACAACAAACCGGAAGTATGGGTTGAGAATGACCGGGTATCTGTTTTTGTAGATGATATGATCCTTGGCCGAAAAATTCAATTTGAAACAGATTGTCTTGCCTTGAGTACGGGAATGGTTGCAGATGATGAAACCACAGAAGATCTGTCCATGATGTTTCACTTACCAAGAACTCTGGATCATTATTTTCTCGAAGATCATGTAAAACTGCGACCCGTTGACATGTCTGTCAGAGGATTTTTCATAGCCGGAACAACGCATTCTCCTAAGACAATCCGAGAAAGTATTACTCAGGCCTATGCAGCAGCAGGACGGGCACAAACCCTTCTGGCTAAAAAAGAAATCAACCTGGGTGCGTCCATTGCTAAAGTGGATGGGACTAAATGTGCTGCCTGTCTGATCTGTGTTCGTGCTTGTCCCTTCAGTATCCCGTATATTAATGAAGACGGGTATTCATATATTGATCCGGCAAAATGTCAGGGATGTGGTGTCTGTGCAGCGGATTGTCCGGCAAAGGCGATTCAATTACTTGCCTTTGAAGATGATCAGATTATGGCCAAATTAGACGGGTTGTTTGGAGGAATGAACTAATGGAAAATTTTGAACCGGAAATTGTCGCATTTTGCTGTCATTATTGTGCCTATACGGCAGCTGATATGGCAGGCAGCAAACGGATATCTTATCCGTCAAATGTAAAAATAATTCGGATCCCCTGCACAGGCAAGGTGGATGCCATTCATATTATGAAAGCCCTTGAAAAAGGTGCAGATGGCGTTTATGTGGCCGGATGCCTCGAAGGAGACTGCCATTTTAAGAATGGAAATACCCGGGCCAGACACAGAGTTGAATATGTACAAAAATACCTGGAAGAGTTAGGATGGGAACCCGAACGAGTGGCAATGATGAATATGTCGGCAGGAATGGGTGAATTTTTTGCCCGTACTGCGCTGGAATTCACCCAAAAAATTAAACAACTGGGGCCCAATCCCATTAAACATATGAATATAAATAAAAATCAAAAAGCAGTCAGCTGATAAATTTAAATCTTCGGAGACAAGAATATGATAACAGCAGAACAAAAACCTTTAAATGAAATCATAGCATATATATCCCCCTATGACCGTATCCTTCTGGTGGGGTGTAATGAATGTGTGACCGTATGTTCGGCCGGTGGAAGAAAAGAAGTCGGACTTCTGGCATCAGCCCTTAACCTGCATTTTTTAAAACAGGGCCGTACCATTGATATTAAAGAGATGACTCTTGAAAGACAATGTGACCCTGAATATGTAGAAGAGCTTGTGTCTGAAATTGACAGAGCAGATGCCATCCTTTCTATGGCCTGCGGATGCGGTGTTCAGACCATTGCAGAACGATATAAAGAAAAACCGGTTTTCCCTGCCGTAAATACAAAATTTATGGGCGCTTCGGAATCCCAGGGCGTCTGGGTTGAAAGATGCAAGGGGTGTGGAGACTGTATGTTGGGTATCACCGGTGGCATCTGCCCTGTGGCAAGATGTTCCAAACATCTGCTCAACGGTCCCTGCGGCGGAACCTCCAACGGCATGTGTGAAATTTCTCCAGATGTTGAGTGTGCCTGGTGTTTGATCTGGGAAAGATTAAAGGCTCTTGGCATGGAAAACCGGTATGAAGAAATTATGGAAGCCAAAGATTGGAGACCGGCAGGCGGCGGCGGACCCAGAAAAATAATCAGGGAGGATTTGTCATTATGAAAACTGAAAGCAAACTGGAAAAAGTATTGACCTCAGGAGCCCTTGCGGTAACCTCCGAAGTCGGTCCTCCCCGCGGTGCAATTCCTGAAAAGGTAAGGCAAAAGGCCACTCTTATAAAAGATCATGTTGATGCGATTAATGTAACGGACAATCAGACCGCCATGGTACGAATGTCCAGTTGGGCAGCCGGTGTCATTATCAAACAGATGGGATTAGATCCCATTTTGCAGATGGTTGTCCGGGACCGGAATCGTCTGGCCATGCAAAGCGATATCATCGGTGCCTATTCCATGGGAATTAATACCATGATGTGTCTATCAGGCGATCATGTAAAATTCGGTGATCATCCCATGGCCAATGGTGTCTTTGATCTTGATTCTATTCAACTGGTGCAGACCGTTAAAAAAATGCGGGACGAAGGCAAGTTCCAGGGCGGTGCAGAGATTAAAACCCCACCCAAAATGTTTATCGGGGCTGCAGCAAACCCCTTTGCTGATCCGTTTGAACTCAGGGTGATGCGACTGGCTAAAAAAGTAAAGGCGGGGGCGGATTTTATCCAGACTCAGTGCATTTTTAACTTGGATAAATTTGAAAAATATATGGAAATGGTGTGTGACAGAGGTCTTGATCAACAGGTGCATCTCTTAGCTGGAATCACTCCCATGAAATCAGCCGGGATGGCAAGATATATGAAAAACAAAGTGCCGGGAATGGATGTACCGGATGAAGTGATCAAACGCATGGCAGGCGTTTCAAAGGAAGAGCAGCCTGAAGAAGGCATAAAAATAGCCATAGAATCCATTCAACGATTAAAAGAAGTTAAGGGGGTACACGGATTTCATATCATGGCCATTGAATGGGAAGAAAAGGTCCCTCAAATTGTAGAAAAAGCGGGATTATTCCCCCGACCTGTGCTATAGGAATAAAAAAATCCTGATAATAAAAAAAAGGGATAATAAAAAGGAGTAATGACAATGAGTGAGAAACAACTTATTTTAGTCGTAGATGATGATCCCGATTTGGTGGAAGCGGTTTCCATGAAATTGGAATCTTTGGAGTATAGGGTTGCCAAGGCGTATGATGGTGAAGAAGCCATGGAAAAAATAAAAGAGGAGAAACCCATTCTTGTTATTCTTGATGTAATGATGCCAAGAAAAAATGGTTGGGAAGTCTGTGATGATATTAAAAACAACGATACGCTTAAAAATATTGTCGTTGTCCTCTTGACTGCTGTGGCAGATTCCGTAAAAACAACCAGCTATACCCATCATGATGGCAAAACAACTTTGGCGGATGATTATATCCCCAAACCCATTGATCTGGATAAATTAATGGAAATTGTTCAGGACCATTGCAGATAGCATTATAAAAAAAGAATATGGCGGGGAAAAAATTTATCTTCCCCGTCATGTTGAATATATGATGCCGCAGAATTTTCCAGATTTGGAAATAATGGAAAAAGTAAAAATAAATGGAATTCGTCTGAACAAAAATTATGTTCAGGTAACCCATGCATATGGTGACAGACAGAATCAGTCCTGTGCACCCCTCTATCAGGTACTGGCATCCATGGGGATTAACATGATCTCCATGACCTTAAGTACTATTGATAATGGCAAAACCTTTGTTTCAGGAACGATTGCTTCAAAATATTTCAAACGGGTATCCCGTCAGAGCGGCGGATGGAATTATCATACGAATGTTTGTACCATATCCATATATCCCCATCATTACAGGTTGCAACCTTTGGGTTTCCTCCTGTATCTTTTGGGAAGCCGGAGAGTATCTTTTCAATGTCTGATTTCTTCAAATGCACTGCTGACATTTATTGTTGATCAAATCGATTGCGATGCTATTATTAATATCCTTTCCAAGAATTTTGATTTGCCCCCATCCCATGTTCCATTTGAGCAGGAAGAAAACATTGAACAGACTCAATTTTTGAAAAGAAAATATCCTGAAACCCGTGCCACCTATGTGGAAAAGAAAATAAAGACCTATGGGATCACACTGGTGTCTGATTTGCATCTTTGTTCTTATCTCTTTTCTTTTAACCAACTGGCTGAATACGGACAAAAGATTCAATCCTTAAAAAATAAAGAAAACAAATTTTTCTATATATCCGCAGTTGTGACATCTTCTGAGCAAATACACCTGTTTTTATTGACGGAAAAATCGCTGGATATCCCTGCCCGTCAAACCTGTACCGCAGAGTTGCTCAGTTTTCATGGCCCTCATTTCGGCGACAGACACAGTATTATCAGCAGGGCATTGAATTGCCTGTCGAAAAAATCAATCCCGGTTTTGCAGACAGGCTGTACAGGTGCCAGTATTGGAATTGTCCTGCCTGAAGGCAAGGGAAAAGAAGCAAAAAAAATATTAAAAAATGTGTTTGAAATACCATGATCAGATCAATAAAGGATAGTGGGAGAAAAATAAGAATCGCATGAAAAAATATTTAGACCTATCAGTGGATGAAATGTATTGGCGGATCAGGATATTTGATTCCCTCTCATATCCCAGCGTTATTATTTCTCCTGATAAAACCCTAGTGGGTGCCAATAAAAAATTTTATGAAACCTTTAATCTCTCCTTTAAGGAAATTTTTGGGAAAAAGTGTTTTCATATGTTTTTATATAAAGATACTCCCTGTAATTCAGACCAGTGTTCTATCTCCAAAGTCATAAAAGATAAAAAGGTCCACAAACATACAATAAAACATCATTATCGATGGGAGGAGAGGGTTTTTTCCCCTATTTTTGATGAAACCGGGGAGGTGGCTTATGTGATTAGCAGCATATGGGATATTACCCACGCCAAAGCCCTTGAAACCCAGTTGCATGGCGCGAAAGAATTTATCACTCAGGTTATTCACTCTTCTGCAAGCGCTATTGTTGCTGCAGACCGGCAGGGCAATATCAATGTAATGAACTCAGTGGCAAAAGAATTGTTTGGTGACTATAATGGTGGGGAAGGCAAAATAAAACATACAGAACAATTATATCCACCGGGTAAAGCCAAAGAAATAATGAGAATACTCAGGGATGAAAAGATTGGGGGTAAGGGAAAGATTTTGATTCCAAGGACAACCATTGTTACCTCTCATGGCGAACAAATTCAAGTTGAGATGTCCGCCGCTATCATCTATGATGAAAAAGGGAATGAATCTGCCACGATGGCAATTTATAATGACTTAAAAGATAAAGGAAATGTTGAAAAAGAGCTGAAAGTCGCCCAAAAACAGCTGGCACAATCTGAAAAAATGGCCTCCCTTGGTCAGTTATCTGCTGGAGTCGCCCATGAAATCAATAATCCATTGACGGGTGTGCTGTTTTATGCAAGCCTTCTTTTAGAACGGGATGATATTGATGATGCCATGCGTGAAGATCTTGAATATATCCTTGAAGATGCTAACCGATGCAAAGAAATTGTTAAAAGTCTACTGGTATATAGCCGCAGTTCAGGATCTGATAAAACTATCGTTCAACTCAATGAAATCCTCGAACAGAGCTTGACATTGATCAGGGACCAGAAAAAATTCAGGAATATAAAAATTAAAAAACATCTGTCTGATGAAATGATGATCATCAATGCAGATACCAGTAAACTCAATCAGGTATTTATTAACCTGGTGATAAATGCGGCAGATGCCATGAACGGAGCCGGTACCATTACTCTGACTTCATATAAGGACAAGACGCTTAAGAAAATTTTTCTGGAAGTAAAGGATGAGGGGAAAGGCATATCCCATAAGGATTTATCTAAAATATTTGATCCTTTTTTTACGACAAAAGAAGTTGGCAAAAGTACGGGGCTTGGCCTGAGCATTGTTTATGGTATTATTGAAGAACACGAGGCGAAAATTTCTGTCAAAAAAACAGGATCAAAAGGGACAACCTTTATCATTGAATTCCCTATGTATTTTGCCTTGGGGAAAGAGCCGTCTTTGTGCAAACCATAACTAATTAACGGTAACATATGAAAGATGATAACAATGAATGATAATCGTAAAGATTTTTTAAAAATGAGCATCAAAGATGCTTTTTTCCAACCACGGGTTCTGATTGTGGATGATGAAGTGCGAATTCAAAAAGTCTGCCGCAGGTTGCTGGCTGAAGAAGGATGTGATGTCGAATCGGCAGAAAATGGTATCAAAGGGTTAAAAATGATTAAAGAAAAACATTTTGATATCGTTTTGCTGGACTTAATGATGCCGGGGATATCCGGATTGGAAGTCCTGCCCGACATCAAAGCCCATCATCCTGATACGGTTGTAATCGTGATTACCGGTTATGCAACCCTTGAACATTCTATTGAAACAATGAAAAAAGGCGCTTTTGATTTTTTAGCGAAACCTTTTTCCCCTCAAGAATTAAGAATTGTTATCAGCAAAGCAATTGAATTTATACGAACCCTTCAGGATATTGCAACGGAAAAATCCCGAATGCGGGTCATGATCAACACATTGAGCAATGGTGTTTTAACAACAGATAACCAGAAACAAATTGCATTGGCAAATCCAGCGTTCTTAAAAATGATCGGCTGCAGGAAAACATCTGTTATCGGGCACAAGGTATCTGAGTTTATAAAGGATTCCAAATTGCTGGATATGATAGATCAGGCGATTCATCAATCAGAGGAAATATTTACAGAAATTACCGATGAAATCGACATGACCCTTTCAAAAGATGAAGAGACCATGACCATTGGCATCAGGTGTATCCCCTTTCGGGATCGTCTTAACAGAAATTTAGGGTCTATTACAGTTTTTAACGATGTCACAGCCTTAAAAAAAATTGATCAATTGAAATCTAATTTTGTTTCCATGGTTGCTCATGAAATCAAAAGTCCATTGAATTCTATTCTCATGCAGCTAAAGGTCGTTCTAGATGGGTTGGCAGGCGAACTGACAGAAAAACAAAAAGAAATACTGCAAAGAAGTTCTGATCGAATCAAATCTTTGACAACACTTTCAAGCGAACTTCTGGATCTTTCCAAAATTGAATCAGGATTGATTAACCAGGAAAGAGAGGAATTGAATTTGATTGAGCTTATCAATGGACTGGTTGAATTCTATCGGGATAAAGCAGCTTCCAAATCCATTATTTTAACGGTGGAAAAAACCAAAAAAGAAATTCGGATGATGGGAAACCGGACAAATATAGAAGAAGTGGTGTCTAATTTAATCTCCAACGCGATCCGGTACAGCCCTAATGGGGGAACAATAACCGTATTGGCCGATGAGAAGAGTGATTGTGCCAAAATTATGGTTTCTGATACCGGGATTGGAATTCCAAAAGATGACTTGAATCATATTTTTGATAGATTTTTCCGTGTAAAAAATGAAACAACAAGATATATTAATGGAACAGGCCTTGGGCTTTCAATAGTGAAAAGCATTGTTGATGCACATCATGGGACCATTGAAGTAGAAAGTGAAGTCAATAAAGGCACTTGCTTTTCTATCTATTTCCCAAAATCAGAATATAAAATTTAACCCGATTCTTTTAGTAAATTTATATAGTATTATGGAGAACAGCCCGTTACCCAAACACAGGTAACGGGCTGCTGGCATTCAACACATATTAAACTTGATCCAAATACCTGGGACTCCAACACATTTTGTCCACAAGGGTATTCAATCGATCAAGGTCATTATTGTGTTTAAATTCTGAAAAAACGCAATCCTTTTGAGCGACATTGGCCTTAATGGCTTCTGCGCCGACTCTTTTGGCAACTTCAAGAGAGACTTCCCTGAACTGATCCAGAGGCGGAAACAGGATACCGTTTTTAATATCTTCGTCGCTGACAAACTCGGCAACTGCATGGGCTGCAGCAGAAAAGAAAACCGGCAGAACTTCAGTAGCACCGGATGCGACAACCCCTAATCCTATACCCGGGAAGACAAATGAATTATTCATCTGGCCGATTCTATACTCCTTGCCGTTGTGATGGACAGGATCAAAAGGAGAGCCTGTGGCCACGAGGGCTTTTCCGTTTGTCCATTCATAGATATCTTTGGGAATCGCTTCTGCTTTTGTGGTTGGGTTGCTTAATGGCAAAATAACCGGTCTGTCCGTATTCTGACATGCTGCCGCAACGATTTCTTTTGTAAATAATCCGGGTTGACCCGAGGTACCGATCAATACCGTCACTTTTTCATTTTTAACCGCATTCAGCAGTGTATTGTCTTCAGGTGATTTTAACCATGTGAGTGTTTCAGGATTTTTTGCAAATTTCACCTTATAGGGTTCAATCTCTCTGTCAGAGGTGACAATCCCTCTTGAATCCATTGTAAAAATCCTGGCTATGGCATCTTTTCCATCCATGCCCTGTTCCACAAGTTCTGTCTGGATCTGGGCGGCAATACCAGAGCCACCGGCACCGGCACCATTAACCAGATAAACCTGATCCGTCATTTTTTCTTTTTTTACTTTCATAGCGGCGAGAATTCCAGCAACGGCAACAGATCCGGTTCCTTGAATATCATCATTAAAAGAAATCAGTTCCTTATAATATTTATCTCGAACAGTGAAAGCTATTTGTTTTGAAAAATCCTCCCATTGACATAAAGCATGGGGAAACTGTTTTTTAAATGCCACTACAAATTTTTCGATAAATGTATAATATTCTTCTCCAGTCAGGCGTTTGTGCCGCCAGCCCAGATAGTTTGGATCATTTAACAGATCTTCATTATCCGTTCCCACATCAAGGGATATGGGAAGGCAGTGCCAGGGAGCGATGCCTGCACCCTGAGTGTAGAGCATCAATTTTCCAAGGCAAATCGGGAGGCCGCCAGCACCCTGGTCGCCAATTCCAAGAATTCCCTGATTATCTGTTACAACGGCTATCCTGATATCCTGATCCGTATAATTACGCAAGATATGATCTGCATCATCAATATTATCCGGATAGAAATGAATACCATTGGGTCTCCGAAACATCGAAGAGTACTGCTGGCAGGCAAGACCGACTGTTGGAGTATAGATAATGGGCAAAAATTTTGTAGCATCGCTGGCAATGACCGCATGGGCAAGAACTACATTTCTGTCATAAAGACTTCTGATATAAATGAACTTTTCAATATCACTCTCTTTTTTTTCAATGATATCAAGACTTGATTTAACCTGCTCTTCAAGGGTTTTTACCCTTGGCGGCAGAAATCCGTTAAGTTTAAGTTTATATCTTTCATCTATTGTAAAAGCAGTGCCTTTGCTGATGTTATTGAAACGAAGGACATCAAAGCCCCTCAAGCTAATTTGTACTCCCAGGGCTTCTCCAAACTCGCCATACTTAAACTCGTAATGATTAATTTCCATAAGTAAAAAATTTCCTTAAATTATAATTTTATTAAAATATAGCTATAAAAAAACAGCGGAACATAATATATCATAAATTTACAATAAAGTTAAAAAGAATAAATAATTAAAATTTTTAAAAGGGGTACCCATGAAAACAACTCAATTAACTGTAACTGAAAGACTGGTAGAAACCATTGACGCAGACCTGCTTATATATTGTGTGGCTGAAGAAAAGGACAAGGCCCCGCTATGCGATCATTTTATAGAGCGGCCAGTGAAAAAGGCATTTGATCTGGAAGATTTTTCCGGTAAGACAGAAGAACAACTCATGTTTTACCCCACTTCCGTGAATACGGAAAAAGCTATCAGAGCTCAGCGGGTTCTGGTGATGGGGATGGGCAAAATAAAAAAAGAAAAAGATCTTTCAGAGGTGTGTGACATCCTTAGAAAAATCGGGGGGAACATGGCAAAGGTGTGTGAAAAAATAAAGGCAAAAACAATAACGCTCTGCCTGCCTGTCATTCAAAGCCTTGATCCGGAAAAAACAGCAGAATGTTTTGCAGAAGGCATTTTACTGGGAGATTACCAGTTTTTAAAATACAAAAAAACCACCAAAAAGAAAAATGATTATACCGGACTTAAGAGGGTTCGATTCGCCTGTACAACAGCGGTTAATTCCATTCGAAAAGGAGCAAAAAAGGGGGTTGCCGCTGCCCGGGCAGCATGTGAGGCAAGGGATATGGCCAACGAACCCGGTAACGGATGGACCTCCAAAGAATTTGCTGACTATGCCAAAGCCCTGGCCCAAACTCATGGATTGACATACACCTGTCTTGAAAAAAAGGATATGAAAAAACTGGGAATGGGCGGTATTCTAGCGGTTAACCAGGGTTCAGCGGTCCCTCCCAGGATGGTAATTCTTGAATATAAACCTGAAAAAAAATCTGATACCATTCTTCTTGTAGGGAAAGGCCTTACCTTTGATTCCGGCGGAATCAGTATAAAGCCTTCATCCGGCATGGAAGAAATGAAATATGACATGTGCGGCGGTGCAGCTGTATTGGCAACCATGCAGGCGGTAGGAGAAGAAAAATCATCTGTCGGTGTTGTCGCTATCATTCCTGCCACAGATAATATGTCCGGCAGTGCTGCGGTCCGACCAGGAGATATCATCCGCCATTTCAATGGCGTCACTTCGGAAATCGTGAACACGGATGCCGAAGGCCGGTTGATTCTGGCCGATGCCCTGGCGTATGGCATCAAAACCTTTAAACCCGATTGCGTGGTGGATATTGCCACCCTGACCGGCGCCGTAGTCGTTGGCCTGGGCCATCACTATTCAGGGTTGATGAGCAATAATGATAAGCTGTCAGATCGGCTTGTTTGCGCCGGGGAAGACGCTGGAGAACCCATATGGCGGCTGCCCCTGACCAAAGCATATAAAAAACAGATCGAATCAAAGGTGGCGGATATTAAAAATGTAGGGGATAGATGGGGCGGTGCCATTACGGCTTCAGCCTACCTGTCAAACTTTGTAGACAAAACGCCTTGGGCTCACCTGGATATTGCCGGGACAGCATGGGATTTTACAGAAAAATCCTATATCCCCAAAGGACCTTCGGGCATCGGGGTCAGGACCTTTTTAAATTTGATCCGCTATTGGAAAAAAGGGGCACTGAAATAATAAAGCAGTTCCCGGGGCCTGTCGCAGGAAGGGGCAACAGGCCTTCAGAAAAAACTATCTATGCTTTAATCATTTGACGCAGCACATAGTGAAGGATGCCACCGTTTTTAATATAATCGATTTCAATATCGGTGTTGAGCCTGACAATGACGTGAAACCTTTTTTCTTTACCGTTTTTTACGGCATTGACTTTTAACAGGCCATTGGGTTTAATCTGATTTAAATACTGGATTTCAAAATTTTCATCTCCTTTGAGATCCAGTGTTTCAAAAGACTCTCCGGTCTTAAAAACCAAAGGTAATACCCCCATCCCCACGAGATTGGATCGATGTATTCTTTCAAAGGATACAGCAATAACAGCCTTTATTCCCAGAAGGCGGGTGCCTTTTGCCGCCCAGTCTCTTGAAGATCCGGTTCCATATTCTTTACCACCGAAAACAACCAGATCTGTATTTTCATTCAGATATTTTTGGGACGCATCAAATATAAATTCCTGATTTTTTTCAGGAAATTTAAAGGTTAAGCCGCCTGTATCGGAAACCAGTTTATTTTTTATCCTGATATTGGCAAACGTCCCTCTCATCATCACTTCATCGTTTCCCCGGCGAGAACCATATGAATTAAACTCCCAGGGTTTTACACCATTTTCAATCAAATATCTGCCTGCAGGATAATCCACAGGGATGGCACCTGCCGGAGAAATATGGTCTGTCGTGACTGAATCACCTAGGACAAGAAGGGCTCTGGCATTCTTGATATCCTCAAGGTTCGGCAAATCCAGTGAAAAGTCTTTGAAAAAGGGTGGTTTCCGAATATAGGTGGAATCCTCACTGAATTTAAATGTGGTGCTTCCATCCGCCTTAACTTCCTGCCAGAGTTTGTCGCCTTTAAAAATAGTGGCATACTGGTCCTTGAAGAATTTTTTTTGGACATAGGTTTCGACAAAATGATTTATTTCATCAGTAGCAGGCCATATGTCATCCATAAATACAGGCGTTTTATCTTTAGAAAACCCAAGAGGTTCTGACTTAAAGTCGATATCAATTTTTCCGGCAATGGCATAGATGACCACAAGGATGGGCGACATTAAAAAATTGCCCGTAACATCCTGATGTATTCTTGCTTCAAAATTCCTGTTGCCTGAAAGAACGGACATGACATCCAGATCATGGGTTTTAATGGATTCTTCAATGAACGGATCAAGGGGACCGCTGTTACCGATACAGGTCATGCATCCAAACCCGGTATTGTTAAAGCCAAGTTTCTGAAAATAATCCATTAACCCAGAACCTGTCAAATAATCAAGAACCACTCTGGAACCGGGAGACAGGGACGTTTTTACATACCAGGGAATGGACAATCCTTTTTCCACAGCCTTTTTGGCAGCAAGTCCGGCACCGATCATGGTATAGGGATTGGATGTATTGGTACAGGATGTAATGGCGGCAATCACCACACTGCCATTGGTGAGCGCCCGGGATTTGTTCTCAGGATTGATTTGAATCTTTTTCCTGTTCCCAAGGTCAAATATTTTACTTGTCTTTTCTTTTACACTCAAAAGAGAAATTCTGTCCTGGGGCCTTGAAGGACCTGCAACCGATATTTCAATCAAAGAAAGATCTATATTTATTTTTTTTGAAAATTTAATCTCATTGTCATGGGTATTAAAGAAGCCGCAGGTCTTGCAATATGCTTCAACACGTCCAGCAGTTTCCGACCGGTTTGTCTGTATAAGGTAATCAAGGGTATGATCGTCAACCGGGAAAAACCCAGCCGTGGCGCCGTACTCCGGGGACATGTTGGCAATGGTCGCTCTGTCGGTCAAGGTAAGATACTTTAACCCGGGTCCCGTATATTCAACAATTTTTTCAACTACATTTTCCTGCCGAAGGATCTGGGTCACATAGAGGGCAATATCTGTTGATGTGATCTGTTTTTGTGGTTTGCCGATAAAATTGACACCGATTATCCGGGGAAGATTCATATAATAGGGTTGTCCCAGCATGACCGCTTCCGCTTCAATGCCGCCGACTCCCCAGCCAAGAACCCCCAGTGCATTGATCATGGTGGTGTGGGAATCGGTTCCCACCAATGTGTCTGGAAAAGCCATAAGGCCGTCTCTGGTCTGTTTAGTTGCAACCACCGTTGCAAGGTATTCAAGGTTAATCTGGTGGCAGATCCCGGATTCAGGTGGAATAACTCTGAAATTATCAAAACTTTTCTGTGCCCATTTTAAGAACTGATATCGTTCCTTGTTCCGTTCGTATTCTTTTCGGGCATTTAAAAAAAAGGCATTCTTTTCTTTAAAATGATCCACCTGGATGGAGTGATCAATAACCAGGTCTACAGGGACCAGAGGATTGATTCTTTTTGGATCAATGCCTGCTTCATTGGCCGCGTCTCTCATGGCAGCCAAATCAACAACTGCCGGCACTCCCGTGAAATCCTGCATAAGGACTCTTGCCGGATAAAAAGCAATCAGTTCGGATTCCTGTGTGTCGGATTCATAAAAGTTAGCCGCAGTGATGATGTCTGACCACTGGATTGTTTTTGAATCCATATTTCGTGCAAGATTCTCTATCAATACCCTGGCAGAAAACGGCAGGTTGTCAATCTTTGCAATGCCCTTCTTTTCAAGTAATTTGATATTATGAACAATATACTTCTGGCTACCCAGGATAAAGTCTTGTTTCAAACTATGATCTGTCATCCGTCTGCTCCTATGGATTCTTTTGTTTTAAATTATTAAAAATTTTGAATCGATAGGATATTCTTAAACTTAAGATAGATCAAGCCAGAATCAAAATTTACTTCACACAATTGACTTGTATATATGAAACTTTCTCCGGCAGAAGTAAGTGACATTCCCAGACAAATTCCAGACGATACAAATAAATTTATTCTTTCTTCAACCCCTTAATGATTATTTTAAATGCCATTTTTAACGTAGATTTGACAAAATCTTTTTGACTGTTTAAAAGTCTTTTGGAATCAACCCATAGGACAACACCGGCATAGGATGACCATAAAATATCTGCAAGCGCCACGGGATTTTCATCAATAAAAACACCTTGATCAATCCCTTCTTTTATGACATCAACCATGGCCCCATGAGCCATAATTGAGTGTGTTATGATCTGCTGTAAGAATTCATCTGAAAGATTTTTAAGCGTTTCTCCGGATTGAAGGTGAAACAGATTGATTAAAATATTTGAATCATACTCATACATCTCAATAAACACATCGCAGAATTTTTCGATCTTTTCTTCCACTGAAATCTTTTGGCTGACGACTTTTTGAATCTCATCTGCCAGATGTTTCAGTATTTCAATGGAAAGGGATGTATGTAATTCTTCTTTGCTCTTAAAATACAAGTAAAGCGTACCGGGACTCAGTTCTGCTTCTATCGCAATTTCTTCAATTGTAGCAGTGTTAAACCCCTTATTGGAAAAAATTTTCCGTGCCGCATTGATAATCCCTATTTTCCTTTGTTCTTTTTCTCTTTGTTTGCGTTCATATATACCCATATGCACCTCATCATTTTTTGAATATGATTCATAAACTGATACTCATTAATAAATAAAATAAAAAAGAGAGAAGCGCAAGAAAAAAATTAAAAACTCTTAATGATTTAAAGGGTGCTTTTATGTTAATATGTTGCAAAACGAATTAATAATTAATGGGGACACCTATAATGCCAAAAACAACTTATTGGGCTGACAATTATGTCCAGAAACTAACCAGCGCCGAACAAGCATTGCAATGTATACAGCCCGGTCAAAGGGTGTTTATCGGTTCTTCATGCGGAGAGCCACAACATCTTGTTAAAAAATTAGCAGAAGCCTCTGTCCGGTTTACGGATCTTGAAATTGTTAGATTATTATGTATTGAAAGTGGTCCTTTGACACTGGTTGCCAACCGATCGCATTCCCAACAATTTAATATTCGATCCTTTTACCTAGGATCAGGATCCCCAAAAAAGATTTACCAAAATAAAAGATTTAACACTCCCATCAACCTTTCCCAGATCCCTCATTTATTTAAATCAAGAATGATGCCCATAAATGCCGCCCTGATCCAGGCGTCTCCGCCCGATGATTTCGGGTGGATGAGTTTAGGGGTATCTGTGGATATCACACTTGCTGCCTGTGAATCTGCTGATATCGTGATTTGCCAAATAAACCCGAATATGCCAAGGGTATTGGGCAGAAGTTTTATCCATGTCAACGATGTGGATTATATTGTTGAGCATGAGGAAGATCTTCTCACCATACACCCCCTTCCTGAACTTGAAACTGCCAATATTATTGCCAAACATATATCCCGGCTGATTGATGACGGATCCACCCTGCAAACAACCCTGGGTGTGACAAATGAAGCCTTAATGCTTTGTCTGTCTGAAAAAAATGATCTGGGTATCCATTCTCAATATTTATCAGACGGATCGATGCGGCTTTTCTCCATGGGGATTATCACCAATAAGAAAAAAGGATTTAACGACGGAAAACTTGTGGCGGGGAGTGCTGTCGGATCAAATCTTCTTTATGAATTTATTGACGATAACCCCTGCATTGAATTTCATCCGTCAGATTATATCAATAACCCGGCTATTATTGCCAGACATAATGCCATGATCTCTTTAAATACTGCCATGGCCATAGATCTGACAGGACAGGTGGCAGCAGATGCCCTCCCCTATAATAATTATACCGGTATCAACGGACTTCTTGATTTTACCAGGGGAGCTGCCATGTCAAAGGGCGGCAAATCCATCCTGATGATGACCTCTACATCCGATCAGGGCACGAAAAGCCGAATCATTCCCAATTTATATGATATTGCCGTAGTTGTACCCAGAGGGGATGTTCAATTTATTGCAACAGAATATGGTGTGGTTAACCTTTTTGGCAAAACCCTCCAGGAAAGAGCCATGGCCCTGATCAGTATTGCTCACCCGGATTTCAGGGATGAGCTCTTTTCAAAAGCCAAGGAATTAAATTTGATTGATACAAACAGAAAACTCAAACAGGCCATTAAAGGCGTTTATCCTCTAAAGTATGAAGAAACGGTCACTATCAATGGAATTTCTGTCATGTTCAGACCGGCCAAACCCATTGATGAAAGAAGCATCCAGGAACACTATTATACCATGAACCGAGGGGATATTGTCTCAAGATTTTTCCATGAAAAAAAGAGTTTTGTCCATGATCAAATCGATACGACTTTTGAAATTGACTATATCAATGACCTGACGATTGTCGCCACCATTGGAGAACTAGGATTTGAGAAAATCATTGCTGTTGGCGAATATTTTCGAAACTCCATCATTAATATGGCTGAAATTGCATTTTCCGTATCCAGAGATTACCAGGGTATGGGAATCGCACAAATCCTTCAAAGGAAACTGGCAAGAGCTGCTATAGACAATAAGATTAAAGGACTTGTAGCATACACCTCTTCTGAAAACAAGGGAATGATAAAACTGTTTCACAAGCTGCCCTATGTGATCAAATCAGAAAGAGAAGATGATATGGTTATTCTAACCTGCCAATTCTCTAAGCCTAAATAAGTGACCCCTTCTATTTTTTTAAAAGTAATGCAACCGATTCGATATGATAGGTATGGGGAAACATATCTATGGGTTGAATTTCTTTGATCTCATATTTGGGATATAGCAGTTCAAGATCCCGGGCAAGGGTTGCGGGATTGCAGGACACATAGACAATTTTTGCAGGCGCCATTGAAAGCACCTGTTGAACAACATCCTTGTGCATGCCAACCCTTGGCGGATCTATAATCATCACATCGGGTTTTTGTTTTAATCGTGGCAGGACATCCTTGATATCTCCTTCAAGGAAATCACAATTTTCGATTCCATTGAGCTTTGCATTGAGTTTTGCATCAACGACTGCACTTTTAACAATCTCAATGCCAACCACCATTTTCGCTTGGCCTGACAGCCATATAGGAATGGTGCCGGTTCCCGAATAAAGATCCATCACAATTTCATCACCGGTCAATGCTGCATATTCCGATACTTTGGCATATAATTTTTCACAAGACCTTGTATTGGTCTGAAAAAATGAATTGGCCGAAATTTTAAAAACAAATTCCCCCAGCTTTTCTGTTATGTGATCTTCACCATGAAGGGTAATCTCTTCCTTGTCCGTTGAAACACCTGATTTTGAATCCGTTATATTGTTCACTATGGATTTGATCTGTGGATGTTTTTGTGCCAGCAAGGCAGCAAGATTTTGAACCACGTCAATTCTTTTTGTTTTGGTTACAATATTAACCATCCATGTATCAAAGGCCACTGAGTGTCGAAGCATTAAAAACCGCCAGAACCCCTCATGCGATCTTAAATCATAGGCTGACAAAGCGGATTCTTTTATAAAATTTCTAACATCGTCCAATATCCGGTTGCCCAGGTTTGGCATGATTTCACATTGTTTAATATCAATGACCTTGTCAAAGGTACCCGGCACATGAAGTCCAATGCCAAAATCCTTTTTAATTTCCTCATTTTCAAGCTCCCAGGGCAACAGCCATCTTTTTGAGGAACAGGAAAACTCCATTTTATTTCTGTATTCATAAATATTATCAGACGGAATCACATCCTTCACCAGGACATCTTTGAGCCCGCCAATATGGTCCATGGATTCAGTCACATGCCTTTTTTTATAGTCAAGCTGAAGATCATACTCGAGCTGCTGCCATTTACATCCCCCACAAAAATTGCAGTATTGGCATTTCCCCTGGTTTCTTAAGGGAGATTCCTTTATAATTTTTATCAGCTTTCCTTCGGCCCAGGATTTTTTCTTTTTTGTTATTTTTGCAAATACCACATCGCCCGGGATACACCGGTCGATAAAAATCGGAAGACCATCCGGTTTTGCAAGTCCCCTGCCTCCAAAGGCAAGATCAATGATTTCCAGTTCATACGCTTTTCTTTTCTTAATTGTCATAATATTTGTTTCTTTCTGACCCGTGCGCTATATGTTTAATTTAAATTTTCAAACTTGATATTATAAGGATTTAATGGCATAAAGACAAGGTATGAAAAATGCTCATGACATTGAATTCATCTCCCATGGATTTTTATTGAAAGGTATCCTGCACCTGCCAAAAGTAAAAAACCCGCCCCTTATTATCGGCTCCCACGGTCTTGAAGGATCAAAAGAGTCGGCAAAACAACAAGTGTTGGCAAATCTTCTTGTCCAGAATAATATGGCCTTCTTCCGATTTGATCACAGGGGCTGCGGTGAAAGTCAGGGTGACTTTATCAAAGACACCTCCCTTGAAAAACGGACCATTGATTTTATTACTGCAACACAGCATGTTCTGGACCTTGGAAAGACCAGCCGTAACCTAGCTGTTTTCGGGTCCAGCATGGGAGGGGCCACCTGTATCAATGCCTGGGAA
>Ga0190329_1000059_pt1 | contig 30054 bp, 27 predicted proteins | sample 48720423_MG_FD_161655 | JGI IMG/M metagenome (GOLD analysis project Ga0190329, IMG submission 161655) | Hydrothermal vent sediment bacterial communities from Southern Trench, Guaymas Basin, Mexico - 4872-04-2-3_MG | ecosystem: Environmental > Aquatic > Marine > Hydrothermal vents > Sediment ... | reverse complement strand
CGCCTTCCTCCGGGCCAGCCTTCGTAGCCTCAATTTTCTGCTTTTTCTTTGCCCATTTTTCTTCAAGCTTTTTGGGTTTTTTTAGCTCAAGGTCCATTCTTACAGTGAGGAACCTGAGAATATACTCGTCGTTGCGCATACGCCTCTCAAGTTCTGCAACAATTCCTGTTCCTCCTTCTGTCTTATAGCGGAAAATTACATATACACCCTCGTCAAACTTTCCTATCTCATAGGCAAGTTTCCTCTTTCCCATAATTTCTGTTTCAAGATCCTTTCCTCCGTTTTTCTCCACAATCTCTTTGAACTTTTCAATTACCTGTTCTGTTTCTTCTTCGCTTAGATTGGGAGCAATAATAAAAGTGGTTTCATACTCTCTAATTTCCATTTATACCTCCTTTTGGTTTTTCAGCCCCCTCCTGCTGGAAGGAGCAAGGTTTTTCTCCATTTATTATGCTCATTGCCTTTTCGAACCCTTCTTCCATTATTAGTTCCATTGCCTCGCATGCCCTATCAATTGAGCATTCAACAATTTTCATCTCCTCCTCGGAAAATTCCTGAAGCACAAAATCGGCCAGTTTTGCTGGCTTATATCCTATATTTATTCCCATTCTAATCCTTCCAAATTGAGAGGTTCCTATTTCATAAATCACAGATTCAAGTCCTCTGTGTCCCGCTGTTCCCCCCCCAAATTTTATTTTAACCTTTCCAAGTGGCAAGTCAATGTCGTCATGTAAAATGATCAACTTCTCTGGATCCTGTCCCCACATCTCCATGGCCTGCCTTACAGCTTTGCCGCTCAGGTTCATAAAGGTTATGGGCTTCACAAGGACAAATTTATCTCCCAGCGCATACACCAGAGAATTTCTTCCCTCCCAATCGAGATTTTTTCTTTTTGCAAAAACTTCCACTGCTCTCCATCCTATGTTGTGCCTTGTATTTTTAAAGGCCACCCCAGGGTTTCCCAGACCCACAAAGATCCACACCTATTATTCCCCTTTGGCCTCTTCCTCCTTAGCTCCTTCTTCCGCCTCTTCCTCTTTCTTCTTAGAGATAACCTCTGGCTCAGCTTCTTCGGCTACAACCTCTTCCTCTGCAACTTCCTCTTCGACCCTTTCAGCTACAACAAGAGCAATAACTGTCTCGGGATCTTCAAGAATCTCAACTCCCTCTGGTGGAGTTATGTCCTTAACTTTTACGAAATACCCTATCTCCAGAGCTGATATATCTACTTCTATTGCTTCTGGGATATTATCGGGAAGAGATTTGATGTCCAGTTCCCTAGTCTCGAACTCAAGGACACCACCCTTTTTGACACCAATGGCTTCTCCAATTAGCTTCACAGGGACTGTAACCTCAACTGGCTCGTCCATTCTAATAGCGTGAAAATCTATATGAAGGGGTTCATAGGTTACAGGATGGTACTGAACCTCCTTCAAAAGGGCATTATATTTTTTCCCTTCCACATCAAGAGATATGATGCTTGAACGAATATCGCTCCTTCTAAGCTTGGATGTGTATTCTTTAAAATCAATATAAAGATGAATGGGGTTGACTCCCTTTCCATAAATCACAGCGGGAATCATCCCCATTTTTCTTGCCTTTTTTGCCTTCTCTTTTCCCTTCTCTTCCCTTTTCTTGGCAACTACATCAAGTTTTTCCATACTATCCTCCTTATCTGAAAAGTTCACTAACCGATCTTTCTTCGTGAACTCTAACTAATGCCTCCCCAATAAGAGGGGAGATGTCAAGAACTTTTATTTTACCACATTCTTGGGCTCTACGGTCAATTTTTATGGTATTTGTTACTACAAGTTCCTTTATCACCGAATTTTTCAGTCTATCTATGGCAGGTCCTGAAAGAACGGGGTGGGTAATTGCTGCATAAACTTCTGATGCTCCTTCATTTTGCAGAACTTCAGCAGCATTCACCAAAGTTCCTGCAGTATCAACTATGTCGTCAATTATTATCACTCTTTTACCCTCAACTTCACCCACCACCTGAATGACCTCTGATTCATTTGGTTTTTTCCTTCTCTTGAAAAGGATAGCGAAGGGAGCATTCAATCGCTTGGCCATATCCATTGCCCTCTGAGCCCCCCCTGCGTCAGGAGAAATTATCATTATGTCTTCCATGTTTTTGAAATAATCAGCAAAAATTGGAAGGGCTGTCAGGTGGTCAACGGGAATCTGAAAAAAACCCTGAAGTTGTCCCGCATGAAGGTCCACTGTTATGATTCTGGAAGCTCCCATCTTCTCTATAATGTCCGCCACAACCCTTGCAGAAATGGGAACCCTTGGTTTATCCTTTCTATCCTGTCTGGCATAGCCAAAATAAGGGATAACAAGATTTATTCTCCTGGCGGAGGCTCTTCTCAATGCGTCCACAACAAGAAGCATTTCCATTATATGGAAATTAGCATCTCGGGAGGTGGACTGTATGAAGAAAACATCTTTGCCCCTGACATTTTCCTTTATCTGCACATAAATTTCACCATCGGCAAACCTGGATAGTTCAATATCACCCAAAGGTATCCCTGTATACTCTGAAATTTTCTCCGCAAGGGGTAAATTTGAACTCCCCGCAAAAATTACAATATCTTCCATTTTCAAGTGGCTGGGGAGGGAGGATTCGAACCTCCACATGGCGGAGCCAAAGTCCGCTGCCTTGCCGTTTGGCTACTCCCCAAAGGAAAACTTTCTGTATTCGGAGGAAGAAATTAGAGGAATCACCCACTTCCTCCACCTTTGAATTTTACCATAAAAAGCCATGGCCTGTTCACGGTGGGAAAAAATTTTGAAAAATGCACTACCGCTACCTGTCATATCCATCCCCATTTCAACAAGAACCGAGAGTTCTGGTCTTAGTGAAATGGCGGCAGGAAGAAGATGGTTTTTATAGATAGAAAAGTCGAATCCTTCTTTTGCAAGCCTGTCATATTCTTTATAGGCCTCGGCTGTTGATATCTCAAAACCAGGGTCAACAACCACAGCGTAACCTTCAAAATCATCCATCGGCTTCAGAATTTCTCCTATTCCCGAAACCTTTGCCCTTCCTCCTTTGAGGAAAAAAGGTACATCCGCGCCAATTCTACTGGCCAGCTCTGAAATTTCACGCTCATTCAAAATTTGACCTGCAAGGCGATTCAAAAGGAGAAGGGTAATTGCTGCATTTGAGCTTCCTCCACCCAATCCTCTTCCCTTTGGAATATTTTTGCGAAGGGTAATTTTAACCTCTCCTTCTATCCCTGTGGTTTTCTTAAATAGAGAAAATGCTTTATATACAAGGTTCCTTTCATCGCAGGGAACCTTTTCACCTGAACACTCAAGTATAAACTCTTTCGCTGGCTTAATATAGATCTCATCGTATAGACCTATGGTCTGGAACTCCGATTCTATAAGATGATAGCCATCCTCTCTTTTCCCTCTAATAAACAAATATAAATTTAACTTTGCGTATGAACGAGCCTTGAGCATATCCTTTCCAACCTTGTTTTCATGTATCCATGGGGAAACTCCAACACTGCACCTTTTCTTATATTAAGTATTCTTATAAGAGTTCCATCTCTGGTCTCCATTACTTTGACCCTTCCTCTTTTATCTTTACTAATAATCCTGAACTGAGAAGTTCCCTCACCTTTCCAAATTTTTCCCATTTCTTCAAGGGAAGGTATGTATGGAAATTTCTTTCTGAGGCTACTTAGATCACCGGACCAGCATTCCTTTCTTCTCCTGTCGAAAATAAACACTTTTTCTCCCTTGATGTTAAAGGAACATCCACCTATTTCGAGTCGGAAAAACGTTCCCACCCTGTAAAAGAATTTTCCTTTGACTCTACCTCCTTCCCCTGAAGCCTCAAACCATCCATTATAGCCTCCAGGAGTCAGGGAAGGGGAACAATGAGGAAAGGACAGAATTATAACTAGGACAATTAAAGCTTGAAGCCATAATCGTCCGGGCCCTTTATTTTTCCCTTTCCTCTCCTGAAGATCCTTCCCCTTAATCTCCTCGCCCTCCAGCAATTGAATCCCAGCTTGTCCGGGAACAAAATCACAAGAGCCATTATTACGAAGGCTAGGATAAAAAGAGAAATATCCCATAAGCTCATTTTAAAAGTCTTAAGACCTGTTTTACAAAATGAGGTTCTGGGAGAGCTCCTTCAAATTCTACCTCATCATTAACTACTATCTTTGGAACCGCGTAAACATGATATTTCTGAGCAAGTTCTGGAAATTCCTGAGCCTCTACCATTTCCCCTGTTATATATTCGTTCTCCAAGGCAAATTTATGAGCCATTCTAACCGCTGCAGGACAATAGGGACAGCTTGGTGTAACAAACACCTGAATTCTTACCGGGAAATCTATCTTTGCAAGCTCTTTTCTGGATCTCTCAGCGAGTCCTGAGTCTCCTTTGGAAACATCTATTATATCTCCAAGAAGGGCAGAAAATTCGTACCCGGCAGGTATCCCAAAAAATCTTATTCCGTAGTCTTTATCTCCAACCACCGAAACTGCTGGAACCTTGTCTATTCCATATTCCTGAGCTGCTTTGACATCTTCTTCCACATCAATTATTTCAAGGCTCAGTTTCTCATTCAACTGAGAAACCTCATCCAGAAGCATTGCGGTCTCCTGACAGTATGTGCAACCCTCATTCTTTTTAAATACCACTAATTTTACTGGATTCTGCATCTCTTCCAGCATTTTCTTGATTTCTGACCTGTCGTTATCGTTTAAAAACGCCATCTTCTTACCTCCATTTCTCTTTTTTCACTATATAAATCCTATCAAATTTGTCAAGATTATCTTATAATCTCCACCTCTCCTGAGCAGTCTTCTGGAAGTGGAGGCGAATTTGATACTATCAAACTGCCGTTTTTGCCAACACACCTGTATATAATGGTTTTTCTATCTCTCAAGCCTATAAGAGCAAGCACATTTTTTACAAAAGACTTAGTCTCTCTGTATGGCGGAATTCCCCCATACTTTCTTACAGCACTTTCACCAGCATTATAAGCTGCAAGAGCCAATTTTTTATCTTTGAATTTCTTCAAAAGTTCACTCAAATATCTAACACCTGCCTCTATGTTTTGTTCAGGGTCAAAAGGATCATCCGCACCATAAAGTTTTGCTGTTTCCGGCATAAGTTGCATCAATCCTATGGCTCCTTTTCTGGAAACCGCTCTCGGATTAAAGCCTGATTCAACTGTTATTAAAGCCTTAACCAGAGAAGCATCAATTCCGTATTTCCTTGCTTTTTCTACTAATATGGCATCATAAATTGAAGAGTTTACCCTTTTGTAGACTCTTTTTTTTCTGGACTTTTTAGATGAAGAAATAGTATTTGTCACCACAACCCTACCATTTTCGTCAACATAGGTAACTATGTCTGCTAATAGGAAAAAAGCCAGCAAGAAAGCTGCTGCGTACCTCAAAGAACCTCCTCCAGTTTATTGTAGAACATTTCAAGGGCTCTATCCACACCCATAGGATCTTTCCCTCCAGCCTCTGCAAAGGTTTTTCTTCCTCCGCCCCCACCCTTTATTTCTTTGGCTATTTCTTTGATCAATTGCCCTGCATCCAGTCTACCTGTAAGGTCGTCTGTTATCCCTATAACAAGAGAAGGTTTTCCATTCTTCTTGAATGCAACAAGCACAGCTGCAGGAGGGTATTTTTTTCTCAAATAATCAACAAGATTGTGTGCCTCTTCTCTTTCACCTTCTATTTTCAGGGCGATTACATTTACACCCTTAATCTTTTTCGGCTCCACCTCTTTAATTTCAATCTGTGAATTTTTCCTCTTTCTTGCCTCTTTTAATTCTTCTCTCAGTTTTTCTACATGTTCTCTTATTTTATCAAAGGGAACCCCCAGGGATTCCTGCAAACTTTTTATATCTTCTTCCTTTTTACGAGCCCACTTTAAAGCTTCTAATCCCGCAACAGCTTCTATTCTTCTCACACCAGCAGAGACGCTCTCTTCTGAAATTATTTTAATTAATCCTATATCACCGCTTCTTTCCACGTGGGTTCCTCCACAGAGCTCAAGGGAAAAATCTCCAACTGCTATCATTCTTACCTTATCTCCATATTTCTCGTGGAAAAGGGCCATTGCTCCTCTCTTTATAGCCTCTTCCTGGCTTGTAATCTCAACCACCACAGGATAGTTAGCAAGCACTGCTTTGTTGGCTATCATTTCAACTTCCTCAAGCTGTTTAGACGAAGGCTTTTCATAATGGGTGAAATCAAACCTCAGTCTGTGTTCATCAACAACAGAACCGCTCTGTTTAACATGGGGCCCAAGGACTAATCTTAATGCCTTGTGGAGGATATGCGTTGCGGTATGATGTCTTTTTATGGCGGCCCTTCTTTCCTTGTTAATTACGGCTATAACCTTATCTCCTGTTTTTACTTTACCTTTTTTGATCTTTACAAAATGCACAATAAGCCCAAGAGAAGGCCTCTGAGTGTCTATAACTTCGGCTTCAAATTCCTCTCCTTTTAGCCATCCAGTATCACCTACCTGACCCCCAGACTCTCCGTAAAAGGGAGTTCTGTCAAGAACAATTTCCCCTTCTTCTCCTTCCTTTAGTGAGGCAACTTTCTCTTCCCCCTTAAAGATGGCCAGAACTTTTCCTTCCCCTTCCTCTTCATCATAGCCAACAAATGTTGTATGGGGAAGGCCTTCATATTTTCTTTTTTCCTCAGCCTCTTCATATCCTTTCCACGCACTCCTCGCCCTCCTTCTTTGTTCTTCCATGTGCCTATTAAAGCTTTCCATATCTATTTCGATCCCCTTTTCTTTCGCAAGTTCCTGGGCAAAATCCACGGGGAAACCAAAAGTATCATAAAGTTTAAATACTTCCTCTCCAGGAACGACCTTCTCAGCCTTTTCTATTATTCTGTTTAAAAGCTCCTCGTATTTTTCCATACCCAGGGTGAGTGTCCGGTGAAAGCGTTGCTCTTCATTAAGAGTGATCTTTTCCACCAGTTCCAAGGATGCACGTAGTTCTGGATAGGCATTTTCCATAAGCTCTACTACAATAGATGCATTTTTGTAGAGAAACGGCCTGTAAATTCCGAGCTTCCTTCCGTGTCTATAAGCTCTTCTTATTATCCTTCGAAGGACATATCCTCTCCCTTCATTAGAGGGAATAACTCCGTCGCTAATAAGGAAGGTTATTGCCCTTATATGGTCTGCTATAACCCTGAATGAAACATCCAGTTTTTCATCCCTCCCGTATTTTAGCCCTGATTCTTCTTCCACAGCTGTTATTATGGGTCTAATTACATCAATTTCAAAATTGCTCAGTTTGCCCTGAAGAACAGAGGCTATCCTTTCAAGACCCATGCCTGTATCAATTGATGGGGAAGGCAAAGGAGTTAAATTTCCCTGCTCATCTCTGTTAAACTGCATGAATACCAGGTTCCAGAGTTCAAGATACCTGTCGCAATCGTCCTCTAAATTACAGTCTCCCATTTCCTCTCCGAGGTCGTAGTGAATTTCTGTGCTTGGACCGCATGGACCGGTGTCTCCCATTGCCCAGAAGTTATCCTTCTCTCCCATTCTCACAATTTTTTCCTCTGGCACCCCTATTGTTCTGTGCCATATCTCAAAGGCCTCTTCATCATCTTTATATATGGTTATCCATAGTTTCTCAGGGGGAAGCTTAAAAACTTCAGTGAGAAGTTCCCATGCATATTCTATAGCTTCTTTCTTAAAATAATCTCCAAAGGAGAAATTGCCCAGCATCTCAAAAAAAGTGTGATGGCGATGAGTATGGCCAACAACTTCGAGGTCATTATGTTTTCCTCCTGCTCTCATACACTTTTGTACGGAAGCAGCCCTCTTGTAAGATCTCTTCTCAAAACCCAGAAAAACATCCTTAAACTGATTCATTCCAGCATTTGTAAAAAGAAGCGTAGGGTCATTGGTGGGAATAAGAGATGAACTCGGCACAATTGTATGGCCCTTTTTCTGAAAATATTCAAGAAAGACCTTTCTAATATCAGACGTCTTCATCTCCTGCTACCTCCCTGGCAAGTTCTATGGAAAAACCTCTCTGTATCAAATATCTAAAAAGCTTCTCCCCCTTTTTCTTTTTCTTTTCCGCAAGTTTCATGGCAGCCTCTCGCTCATTCAGCTCCTTCGAAGCCTCTTTAATAGCATCTTCTGCAATTTCCCTGTTAACCCCTCTTTCCAGAAGCTCAGCCATAATTTTCCTGTCCCCATACAATTTCTTCCGCCTCAAACGAGCATATAAAATTGCAAATCTTCTATCATTTACCACCCCTGCCTTTTTCAATTTTTCCATTAATTTCTCTATCTCTTCTTTCATATATCCTTTTTTTAAAAGCTTCATGTAAAGTTCCCTCTCTGAATGCTCTCTTAAAGAAAGTATACGTGCAGCTGTATCTTCTATTTTACTGGCCGAACCTCTCGATTTCCTCATCAAGATTTTCCTTGTCTTTCTTTCCTTCTTCGAGTTTCAAGTCCAGATTTTTCTTTAGCTCCTTTTCCATTTCTTCCTTGGAAATATCTGCTGTTGAAGCAACTCCCATAAGTTTTAGCTTAAATTCGTTGGGGTTAGAGACCCATCTCATAGCCTCTTCCAATGATATAAAGCCCCTTTCATAGAGGTAGAAGATTGACTGGTCAAAGGTTTGCATACCGTATTGAGACGTTCCCTTTGCTATAGCCTCAGGTATCAGGAATGTTTTTTCCTTGTTTAGTATGCAGTCTTTGATAAATGGAGTATTTATCATTACTTCAACAGCTGGCACCCTTCCCTGCTGGTCCTTTCGCGGAATCAATCTCATTGAAATAACAGCCTTTAAAACTGAGGCCAGCTGAATTCTTATCTGCCTCTGCTGATTGGGAGGAAAAATTCCTATTGTTCTGTTCACTGTCTCTGTAGCATCAAGTGTATGCAATGTTGAAAGGACCAGATGTCCGGTTTCAGCAGCAACAAGAGCTGTCTCTATGGTTTCAAGATCCCTCATTTCTCCCACAAGAATTACATCCGGGTCCTCACGAAGCGCCTCTCTTAAACCATGAAGGAAGTTTTTAACATCCGTTCCCACTTCTCTCTGGTTTATTATGGACTTCTTATCCCTGAAGAGATATTCTATGGGGTCTTCAATTGTAATTATGTGCCTTTTCTTTGTTTGATTGATATATTCAAGCATTGCTGCAAGAGTAGTACTCTTACCAGAACCCGTTGTACCTGTTACAAGGATTAATCCCCTTTCTTCATCAGCTATTTTTTCTATGACAGGTGGAAGATTCAGTTCCTGTATGCTTTTTATTTTAGTAGGAATAACCCTTAAAACCACCCCTACACTTCCCCTCTGGTAGAAAATATTCACCCTGAACCTTCCCAAACCAGGCACACTGTAGGCAAGGTCTATATCCTTTTGTTCTTTAAATTTTTGTTTCTGATCCTGATTCATCATAGAAAGCGCCATTGCCAGAGTGTCTTCTGGCATTAATCTCTTGTTTAGTTCAATAAGGGGAACGAGCTCTCCATTTATTCTTAAGATAGGGAAATTCCCGACCTTGAGATGAACATCCGAGGCATTTCTTTCCACTGCTATTTTCAAAATTTCATTAATGTGCATTTACCCCTCCTATTGAATCTCCCCACAAAAGGGGCAGATTTTAGCGTCCTCTGGAATTATTCTACCACAGTTCCAGCATTTGGTTTTTCTTTTTTTAAAATTAGGTGTTCTAAAAAGAACTCTGGTATCTCCTTGCCCTGAAGCAAATGATTTAGCAACTTCCAGGAATTCCTGAGCTGAAGAATATCTATCAGCAGGATTTTTCATAAGAGCCTTCATAACCATTTCTTCTATGTCCACAGGGATTGAACTTACATACCTTCTGGGAGGGTCGATTTTTCCTTCCTTTGCCCGAGCGTAAATCACTCTTGGGTCTTTGTCATATATAGGGACCCTACCAGTTAACATCTCATACGCAATACACCCGATAGAATAAACGTCAGATGCAAAAGTTGCTCTTCCTTCAAACTGTTCCGGAGCCATATAGGGGGGAGAACCTATTCGTGTAGATGCAAATGTTTTCTCCATAAATCTTGAAGTTCCAAAATCCGTTATCTTCACGACACCCTGTTTTGAAATAAGGATGTTGGATGAGCGCAAGTCTCGATGAAGTACATTCTTTGAATGGGCATAAGAAACACCTTCAAGAATTTGAATAAGATAATCCAGTGCTATATTTACATCCAGCCTTTTCTTTTTCTTTATTAAAGTCGCAAGGTCAGTACCATCCACATACTCCATTACAAGGAAGAAAATCCCCTCCTTTTTTTCAACAGTTAAAAGGCTCGCTATGTTGGGATGCCTTAAAAATGCCTGAAGTCTTGCTTCTTTTACGAGTTTGGAAAGATCCTCTTCCTGTCTATGGGGAACTTTTATTGCGACATCCTGGGCAAGCCATGTATCAAAGGCGAGATAAACGGTTCCAAATCCCCCCGACCCTATGAGCTTTAAGATCTTGTATCTTCCCAGCTTCTTACCTGTAATTATCACAAGATTATGATAGCATAAAAAAAGAAGCAAAGGATATTGCCGCGGTTTCTGCTCTCAATACATTTTCACCAAGGCCGATTTTTTTTAAACTGTTTTCCTCAAAAATTTTTTTCTCTTTTTCTGTCCATCCACCCTCCGGCCCCACGAGATAAACTCCAGTGTTCACAGAATCGCTGAATTTTTCTCCTCCAAAATCGAGGAAGTATTTGTTTTTAAAACTTTTAAAACGCTCCAGAACTTCTTCTATAGAAGATAAAATTTCTATCCTGGGGAGAAAGGGATTTTTTGATTGCTTAATGGCTTCTACAGCGATTTTATTAAGGCGATCCTTTCTCAAATTTCTTTTCTCACTTCTTTTAGAATAGAAAAAGAAAATTCCCGCAATTCCCAGTTCAGTAAGTTTTTCCACGGCTATTTCTGCTCTCTGTTGCTCAATAACAGAAAGACCTGCATAAAGTTCTTTTTTCCTTTTTGATTTCTCCAATTTATCAATCCTTACCAAGCTTCCTTTTTTATCCTGCCCCAGAAGCACTCCAAATCCGTAATTTCCCCTTCCATCCGTAAAAAAAAGTGTCTCTCCTTTTTTTATCCTCTTAACCCTAAGGTGCTGGTGTTCTCTGCCTTCTATCTTTATTTCTCCAATGGAAAGTTCTTCTAAAAAAACTCCATGCATTGCAAACAAGGTTTAATACCCCCTATGATAAGCATCAATAAAGCAGTAGCTAATTATCGTAAATTCTCTCCTGTGAATCTTCTTTTAGACTCCTCAGTTCTTCAAGGAGCTCTCTCTCCCTCCTCGACAGCTTTCTGGGTATTTCAACAACTATTTTCACAAAAAGGTCTCCCCTTCTTCTCTCTGACATATCTCTTATCCCTCTATTCTTTACAAGAAGCATGGTGCCGGGCTGAGTTCCTCCTGGAATTTCAAGATCGAACTTTTCTCCATAAAGGTCTTCTATCTTTCTTTTTCCGCCGAGTATGGCTGTTAGATAATCTATTTTTAGATCCATGTAAAGATTGGGACCTCTTCTTTTGAAAACGGGATGCTCTCTAACTCTTACAACCACATAAAGATCTCCCCTCAATCCATTATTCTTCCCAGCATCTCCTTCTCCTCTCAATACCAATCTACTTCCATCTTCTATCCCTGCAGGAATTTTTATTCTCAGTTTCTCACGCTTTTTCACAAATCCTGTCCCTCTACAAACACTACAGATCTTCTCCGGAATAAGACCCTTACCCCCGCAGCGGGGACAGGGTCTGGAAAAACGAATAAAAAAGTGCCCTTCAACTATTCTTCCGCTACCTCCACAGACAGGACACCTCCTATATCCCGCTCCTGGTTCAGCTCCTGAACCACCACAATTTGAACATACAGAAAGTCTTTCAACATTGATTTCCTTCTCAACTCCGAGAGCCGCCTCCTTTAGCGAAATACTAACCTCCACCCATATATCATTTCCCCTCTCTCTTCCTCTTCTTTCCGAAGGAGAAGTACCGAAATCAAAAAAGCTGGAGAAAATTGTATCAAATTCGCTAAATAGGTCCTCCCATGAGGACTGGAAGTTCACCTGACCCTTTAATCCTTCATGTCCATAAAGGTCATATATCTTTCTTTTCTCAGGATCTGAAAGAACGGAGTATGCCTCTACAATTTCCTTAAATTTCTCCTCAGCTTCTTTATCTCCCTGATTCCTATCGGGATGGTATTTAAGGGCTAATCTCCTATACGCTCTCTTTATTTCTTCCTGAGTAGCTTCTCTGCTGATTCCCAGTATCTCATAATAATCCTTTTTCATTCCCCTTCTCTTTCAAGTATATTTAGAATCTCTTCTTCAACACTTGAACTGAATTTCTTAAGCTCATTGTAAAATGCTTCGAGTTTCTTAAGGTTCTCCTCTTCTTCTTCCTTTAATATTGCTCTACCATCTGAGATAGCATCCATGATTTCTATCTTCCTCTCCGAAGGGAGTTTGTCTTTGAATCTGGTATATGACTTTTCAAGGGATGAGATTAAAGCTTCTATGTCAGACCTTCTCTGATTTATCAGTTTTCTTATCCTGTCCTGCTCTCTGAACTTTTTTGCCTCCTCAATCATCCGTTCTATTTCCTGAGGAGATAGACCCGAAGAAGGATGAATTTCCATTGACTGAGCCTTTCCAGTATCTCTGTCCCTTGCAGTAACTTTCACTATGCCATCAACATCTATTTCAAAGGTAACTTCAATCTGAGGAATTCCCTTGGGAGCTGGCCTTATTCCCACAAGGTCAAAATACCCGAGACTTTTATTAGCTGAGGCTATTTCCCTTTCCCCTTGAAGAACATGGATCCTGACCTTTGTCTGATTATCAGCTGTCGTGGTAAATATCATGGTTTTTTTCGTAGGAATAGTTGTATTTCTTGGAATGATAACGGTAAAGGTATCGTTTTTAGTTTCAACGCCCAGAGAAAGAGGAGTAACATCAAGAAGAACTATATCCTTTACTTCTCCAGATATAACTCCACCCTGAAGAGCAGCACCCATCGCAACTACCTCATCAGGATTAATATCCCTATAAGGTTCCTTCCCAAAAAATTCTGTAACTTCCTGAATAATTCTCGGCATTCTAGTTTGTCCGCCCACCAGGATCACTTTGGAAATATCCTCCGGGAGAAGGTCTGCATCTCTTAATGCTTTCTCCATAGGTTCTCTCGTTTTTATAATAAGGTCTTCAACAAGGGATTCGAATTTTTCCCTGGTAAGTTTTCTTACGAGATGTTTCACTCCCGTTTCATCTGTGGCTATAAAGGGAAGATTTATCTCTGTCTCTTCCACAGAAGAAAGTTCTATCTTGGCTTTTTCTGAAGCATCCTTTAATCTCTGAAGAGCAAGCTTATCTTGAGAAAGGTCAATCCCTGTCTCATTTTTAAATTCCTCGATAAGCCAGCTCATTATCTTTGCATCAAAATCCTCTCCTCCAAGCGAAGTGTTCCCTGATGTTGCAAGGACATTAAAGACCCCTTCTCTCACCTCAAGGATTGTAACGTCAAAGGTTCCTCCTCCAAGGTCATAAACAGCTATAACTTCATTTTTAGTCTTATCAAATCCATAAGCAAGAGACGCTGCTGTAGGCTCATTTATAATTCTTAAGACTTCAAGACCCGCAATCTTTCCTGCATCCTTGGTTGCCTGTCTTTGTGCATCATCAAAATAAGCAGGGACTGTTACAATTGCTTTATCTACTTCCTCTCCCAGATACTCTTCTGCACATTCTTTTAAATACATAAGAACAAGAGCGGAAATTTCCGGAGGTGCATATTTCTTATCATCAATTTCTATCCAGGCATCTCCATTTTCTGCTTCAATTATTTTGTAAGGAAATCTCCTCATTAGTTCCTGAACCTCTGGAGAATCATATTTCCTTCCCATAAGCCTCTTCACTGCAAATACAGTCCTTTCCGGGTTAAGCAGCATTTGTCTTTTTGCCAGCTGACCAACCAGCCTTTCTCCGCTCTTCAGGAAAGCCACCACAGAAGGAGTTATTCTTCCCCCTTCCTTGTTAGGAATAACAACAGGCTTTCCCCCCTCAAGATAGGCAATACATGAATTGGTGGTACCTAAGTCGATACCAACTGTTACCCCCATTAGTCACTCTCCATTTTTGGTACATAAACCTTTACGAGGGCGGGCCTTAACAACCTACCTTTAAATTTATATCCCTTCTGATAGATCTCTGCTATCTTAACATCTTCGATATCATCCCTTTCCTCTTTGTCTATAGCCTGGTGCAAATTGGGGTCAAATTCATCTGTCATTTTAAGCTCTTCCACTCCTTCTTTTTCAAGCAACGCTCTTAATTGTTTATAAATTAAAACCACCCCATCCCGGAAGCTCTCAGGATTCTCTTCAGTATACCCCTCCAGAGCTCTTTCAAAGTTGTCAACCACCTCAAGCAATCTTCCAAGAAAATCTCCAAGGGCATATGTCTGAAATTCTTCCTTTTCCTTTTTAAGTCTCTTCTTAAAATTATCAAAATCAGCAAGTTTCATAAGATACTTATTTAAAAGTTCAGCATTCTCCCTCTCAAGATTTTCCCTTTCTTTTTCCAGCCTTCTAACCATTTCAAGACACTCTTTGAGGCTGTTGTTTTCTTCTTCTCTTATCTTTTCTATTTCATCATCAATATCAAAGACCTTCTCGTCTTTATCATCTCTGTTTTCACTCATTATTCACCTCCAGAATGGTATTCCTTAAATAACCACCAAGATTATCCAGAGCAGCAAGGGCTTTTGTATAACTCATGTATTTTGGGCCAAAAATCGCAATTATTCCCTTGGGAAGATAAGAATAAAGCAGAAAAACGCAATCTTTGCTGTAATCAAAGGGCATCTCTTCTCCCCAGATCACTTGAATTTCATGTCCCAGCTCCAGCCTCCCCAGGAAATTCAAAATTTCCTTTTTTTGCTCAAAAAGTTTAAGAATTCCCCTTATCTTTTCAAAATTTCCCTTTAATTTTTCCACTATAAGAACTTCCCCCTCAACATAAATTTCTCTTTCTTCCATAAACTTGCGCATAAATTGAATTAACTCCCTTAGTAATTTTCCTCCCCTTTGAAATCCTTCTTCTATTATATCAGCAACCTCTCTCAATGTTCTACCCTTAAAATTCAAATTCAATATATCAGAAATTTTATCCAGTTTTTCCTGGGGGTAATCCCTATCAATAATGACCGTCTTTGTCAAAAGAAGGCCCTTTAGTGACCTTAGTATTACCAGAACAACATTCTCCTGCAATCTAAAAAATTTAACATGAGAAAAGGGTATGTAAAAAAAGGAAGGGGACACAAGAAGTGAAAGGTTTTGAGACTTTTCACTGAGCACTCTCGCACTCTGTTTTATGAGCTCTTCGAGATTTTCGGTAAATTTAATATCTATTCCCTCAGTCTGTTTTTCTCTTTTCCATGGTTTCACCTTCAAAAGACTGTCAATATAAATTTTTAAAGCCTTTTCTGTAGGAATTCTTCCCTTCTTTGAAGGAGAAGAAAGATAACCTTTGGCCTCAAGCGAGGCCATTATATTTCTTACAGTAGGAGGAGATGCTTTAAATGAAAGTTTCTCCGCAACATAGAAAGAATTCGCCCATTCGCCTTCTTCTGTATATTTCTCCACAATTATCCTCAGAACTTCCCTTTCTTTAAAATTCAAGCCACTTCTCACCATTTCATACTAAATTATATTACATAATCTTCTCTTTTTCTATTGTAACACCGCCACAGAAGTATGGTAGCGAAAGTTCCTGGACTTTTGATTTAAATTTTATGCTCCAAACTTCTTAAGCCTCAAAGCATTGGCCAGCATCAATGCCATACCTTCTTGAGCATAGAATACTCCCAGACTCCCCTTTCTACATTCTCTCTCTGTAAATGCTTTTAGATCATCATTGAAACAATAGCTGGACTTCAGCAAAAAAGGAACAGGATGCCAGGAATGTGACTTCATTTTTGAGGGCGTTGAATGGTCGCCAGTTATGACAAGTACATCCGGTTTCAGGGCAAGAATCTGGGGAAGATGAGCATCAAATTCTTCTATAACTTTAACTTTATTTTCAAAGTTCCCGTCTTCTCCATAGCTATCCGTTTTCTTTACATGTAAATAAAAGAAATCATATTTCCCCCAGTTCTCTTTCAAGGAATTGACCTCATCTTGTAAACTCTCGCCAGTATCCAGGATATCCATACCAACCAGCTTGGCAAGACCTCTGTACATTGGATAAGTGGCAATGGCTGCAGGTTTTACTTTGAAAATTTCCTCCATAGAAGGTATATCGGGATATTTAGAAAAACCTCTCAATAGCACAGTATTCGCAGGATGTCTATCTTTAAGTATTTTTTCCACCTCTTTAATAAATCTTGAAGCAATCTCTGCGGTTTTGCCAGCCTGAGGAGCAAGTGGTTGAGGAAGTTTCTGAGGAAGTCCTTCCTTTTCGGGGTCACCGTCAGAGACTTCATCAGAAAGTCCATCGCCCCTAAGGATAAGCACAAATCTGTGTTCTCTTCCGGATTTTAATATAATTTCCACATCATCTATTTTCTTTAATCTATCAGAAATTTCCTTTATCAGCTGCCTGTTTACCTCTGTGGGGATCCTTCCAGCCCTTCTATCGGTAATTATCCCATTCTCAATGGTGGCAAAATTCCCCCTCACCGCCACATCCCTTTTTGTTACATCCATCCCTACACCCAGGGCCTCCAGTATTCCTCTTCCTATTTCATATTTTATAGGGTCATAGCCAAAAATAGCCAAATGGGCTGGTCCTGAACCTGGAGTTATCCCTTCCCTTACAGGAATAGAAAGGCCACATGAAGATTCCTTTGCCAGCACATCAAGATTGGGGGTATTTGCTGCCTCAAGTTCTGTTTTCCCGTCTTTGAAAGGAATTCCTCCAAGACCATCAAGGACTACCAGAAGTATTTTCTTTTCATTTCTAACGGTGAGCATCTTAAAGAGTTCTTCTCTCTCCATAATTTCACCTCCGATTAAAAATTTTATATCATTAAAAGGTGGAATTTAAAGAAATCATAAAGACCTTCGGAAAAAAGAAAATCCTTGTTATAGGGGATTTAATACTTGACCACTATATCTATGGATATGCTGAAAGAATTTCAAGGGAAGCTCCCATCCCAATTTTAAGGTTCGAAAGCGAAAGATACGAACTTGGAGGAGCTGCAAATACCGCAAAAAACATCGCCTCCCTTGGAGCAAGAACACTCGTAATAGGAGCAATAGGAGAAGATCAGGAAGGAGAAAAACTTTTGGAACTCCTCTCAAAATGGAACATAGATTGGAAGGGAGAGAAGAAAGGAAAAACTCTCAGGAAACTAAGAATCCTGGCTGGCGGGGAATTCACAAAAAGGCAACAGGTCGCAAGGATAGACTGGGGAAATGGTTTCTATGAAAATTCTCTTGAGAATCTGGTAAAGGATCTGACTTTCGATGCGGCGATAATTTCGGACTACGGATACGGCACTGCTAAAAAATCCATATATGAAGAACTCAAAAAAAAGGGAAAACCGATAATCATAGACTCAAGAAACAGGCTCACGGAATTCAAAGGAGCCACCGCTGCAACTCCAAATGTTCAGGAAACAGAGTTTATTGTGGGAAGGAAGTTGAATTCTATAGAAGAATTTTACAGAGAAGGCAAGATTTTAAGAGAAAGACTCTCACTGGAAGCTTTATTGATAACTCTTGGCAATAAAGGCTTGATTCTTATTCAATCCACAAAAGACCCTGTTCACATAAAAGCATTTGGAGGCAGTAATATAGTAGATGTAACCGGTGCTGGTGATACAGTTGCGGCAGTATTCACACTTTCCATCGCCTCTGGAGCAGATTTTGAAACTGCAGCCACTCTTGCAAATATAGCTGGAGGGCTTTCAGTAATGAAGGAAGGAGCCTCATCACTAAGCCCAGGGGAACTTTTAGAAGGAGTGGAAAAATGGGAGCTATCACAAGGGAAAAGGCTATAGAAATAGCAGAGGCTCTTAAAAACCAAGGGAAAAAAATTGTGCTGGCAAATGGAGTATTTGACCTCTTACATAAGGGACACATTATATACCTTAAAGAATCCAAGAGCTTAGGAGATGTTCTTTTTGTAGCTGTAAATAGCGATGCTTCTGTGAGAAAAATTAAAGGAGAAAAAAGACCCATTCAGGATGAGCAGGAAAGATTACTAATCGTTTCTTCAATAAGATGGGTTGACTATGCTTTCCTCTTTGAAGAAGTCAATGTTGAAAAAGTATTACTTGAGCTCAGACCTCACTTCCATGCAAAGGGGGGGGACTACACTCCAGAGACAGTTCCTGAGAAAAAAATTGCAGAATCCATCGGGGCTAAAACCATAATAGCTGGGAAGGAAAAACTGAATTCAACTACTGATATAATAAGCCATATCTTAGAAAAATATGATTGTCACAAGGACAAATGAAGTCACAAGAATGGGGATTGAGTATTTAATCATATAGCCAAAGAAAGACGGCATTTCTATTCCGTATTCTTCTGCAATGGATTTCACCATAAAATTAGGTGCATTTCCTATGTAAGTATTTGCTCCCATAAACACTGCACCAGCTGATATGGCTTCAAGATAAATATTTTTCTGTGCGATAAGATTATGTATTGCCTGATGCTCAGGTAAGCCAGCGAAGAATTTACCCAGCGCAGAATTCAGGAACGTTAAATATGTTGGAGCATTATCCAGAAAACTTGAGAGAGAACCAGTTGCCCAGAAATAATGAGCGGGAGAGTGGATATTTCTTATTAGACCGGCAAAAGCTCCATGCTCTCCTGCCCTGAGAATCGCAAGAGCAGGAACCATTGTTGCAAAAATTCCAGCAAAAAGAATAGCTACCTCTTTTATGGGGAACCATGAAAACTCATTCTCTTCCCTAACTTTATTCTTTGTTGTAACTAAAGAAAGGATTCCCATTAATATGAGAATAAGGTTTCTCACCTGGTCTTCTATCGCCATATGTACTCCAAGAAACTCAAATTTTCCTATTTTCCAGTATCCACTGAGAAGAACGCCTCCTATTATCCCGATAAGGAAAATGAAATTGTGGGCTCCCACAATCTTAAGGGGAATTTTTTCCTCATTCACATCCACTATTATTTCTTCTTTTTTGTAATAATGTCTATCTATTAGATAGAAAAGAACCAAAAGAAGAGCTGATTCAAATAACATATGAGGCAAGAGATGAAATGTCCAGAAAAATGGTACTCCATGGAGGAATCCAAGAAAGAGCGGAGGGTCACCGAGCGGGGTGAGAGAGCCTCCAATATTAGCAACAAGAAAGATGAAAAATACTATCATGTGCTGTTTATACTTACGATGCTTATTTGCCCTTACAAAGGGTCTAATTAGCACCATTGCTGAACCTGTTGTTCCTATCCATGAAGATAAAAAGGTCCCAAGCAACAGAAAAAGCACATTTATTCCCGGTGTGCCCTTCAGCCTTCCCCTTAGAAGTATTCCTCCTGCCACTGTAAAGAGGGCCCATAGAAGAATTATGAATGGTATGTAATCGAGCAGATATATATCAAGCAGGCTTACAAAGGCCTCATGCCTGAAAGCAATTAAAAAGGGGATGGCAAAAACCAATCCCCAGAAGGCTGAGACTTTACCAAAATGATGATGCCAAAACTCAGGAGCTACCAGAGGGAATATGGCGATGGAAAGAAGAATCCCAACAAATGGAATTACTGACCAAAGGGGAAGCTGACTTCCCAGCCCTCCTGCTTCATGAACTGCTTCTGAAGCAAATGATGGAATAGTTGCTACAAGGAAAAATACTGCAGTATAAATCATTTTCTTCATTTTTTCTCATCCTCCTTGTTTCAAAGGGATAAGGATAGGAAAAACTTAGATAAATGTCAAATCAATCCTCTTTCTCTGTACCACTGAATTGTTAGGGCAATTGCTTCATCCAGTGGAGTTTCTGTAAAAAGTCCGTATTTGAAAGCCTTTTCAGGGGTTGCTATCCAGCACTTTTCTTTTCCCTCTCTTACCTTATCAACATGGAACATGGATCCTGGTGAAAATGTCTGGGATAAAAATGCTGCAGCAACTGCCAGGGAATATGGGATGCGAAGTTTTCTTACCTTTCTTACTCCAATCTTTTCTGCTACTTTTAAAGCAAAGTCCCAGTAACTTATAGGTTCCTTCCCACAAACATTAAATACTTCATTCTCTGACACATTAAGGCTATTTATTATGGCTTCTGTAAGATCCTCTACAAAAACCATGGAGAGAATTTGCTCATTTACCAGGGGAACAAATCCCCTTTTTATAACTCTGAAAAGCTCAAGAAAAGCCATGTCTCCAGGGCCAAAAACCGCAGAAGGCCTTAGTATCACCCAGTGGTCTGCGTTTTCCTTTACCACCCTTTCTCCCTCCAGCTTTGACCTACCATAAAGGGAAATCGGTGATTCAGCAGTTTCATCCAGAGGCTCACATTCTGGAGAAGGACCTGCAGCTGCAAGTGAACTGAGATGCACGAATTTTTCTGCCTTACCCTTTGATTTATTTAACACCTGTCTTACGAAATCCACATTCCCCTTCTTAAAATCCTCGTATTTTCTTCCTCTAATTTCTCCAGCAATATTGAAGATAACATCTGCTTCAGGAAAGTAAGGAGTTTTATCCCAGACCAGTTCATTTATATCCTCTCCAAGGACTCTTTTTGCTTTGCCTTCATATCTGGTTACGACATATATTTTCCATCTTTCTTTCTTTAATCTTTTTACAAGAGATTTTCCAATGAAACCAGTTCCACCAGTCACTATTGCTCTCATTAACGCCTCCTGTTCAGGTCAATTAACAGTTCAAGTATAGAAAAAGCTTAGAAAAAGGTAAAATGCTGGAAAGTCTTTGAGCTGATTTGAAAAAATAGTTACAAAGTTTTATTCTATTACAAAGTAACGGAGGTTTGTGAATGGACATTTTTGAGAAATGTTATCAATTTACAAGAAGCGATGAAGCAATAGCAGCAGGCCTTTACCCCTATTTTAATCCTATAAGAGAAGTTAAGGGTAATAAAGTTATAACCGCTGATGGGCGGGAACTTATTATGGTTGGCTCCAATAACTATCTGGGGCTCGTAGGACATCCCAAGATATTACAAGCTATGAAGGAAGCCATTGATAGATATGGCTCTTCTACCTGTGGGTCACGTTTCCTTAACGGGACTCTAACAATTCATGAGGAACTTGAGGAAGCTCTTGCCAGGTTTATGGAAATGGAGGCTGCCCTTGTCTTTTCAACAGGCTATCAGACCAACCTTGGAATAATTTCCGCTCTGGTAGGGAGAAAGGATTACGTAGTTCTGGACAACATGGACCACGCTTCAATCATTGATGCAGCAAGATTAAGTTTCGGAAAGACCGTTAAGTTTAAACACAACAACCCCGATGACCTTGAAAGAGTGCTTAAAAACATCCCTGAGGATGCAGGAAAGCTTGTGGTAGTTGATGGAGTCTATAGTATGGAAGGTGACCTTGCAGACCTTCCAAGACTTGTTCCTATCGCAAAAAAATACGGAGCAAGATTTATGGTGGATGATGCACATGGAATGGGTGTATTTGGAGAAGGAGGAAGAGGTGTTGTAGAACACTTTGATATGATGGAGGAAGTTGATCTGGTAATGGCTACATTCTCCAAATCTTTTGCCTCCCTTGGAGGATTTGTAGCTGGAAAGAAGAAGGTCATTAATTACATAAAACACTTTGCACGTTCCCTTATATTTTCTGCTAGCATCACACCAGCCCAGGTTGCAGCTGCAAGAGCAGCTCTGGACCTTATCATAAATGAACCAGAAAGACGTCACAGACTCTGGGAAATCAGCAAATTTATGAAAAAGTCATTCGAAGAAATGGGGTTTGATACCGGCAAAACTGAAAGTCCCATTATACCCCTTCTTATAGGAACCGAAGAACAACTTTTTATGATGTGGAAAATGCTGAGGGAGGAAGGAATCTTTGCAAATCCAGTCTTACCCCCTGCAGTTCCTCCAGATAAAACATTGATAAGAACTTCCTATACTGCTACCATGACTGACGAAGAGCTCCAGAAGGTCCTCGATGCTTTTTATAAGGCAGGTAAAGCAGTAGGGGTTATTTAATAAATATCTCAAAAGGAGGTAAATTTGAGAAAAGTAAAAATAATCCTCCTTTTGGTTCCTTTTTTAATAATGGCTTCTTCTATTTCGGTTAAAATGAAGGAAGCCATTAAAAAATGGGACAAAAAGGCTTATCTCTCGCTATTTGAGAAGCCGGAAATCTCTGGAGTAAAAGAGGTCTTTTTACTGAGACCCATCAAGGTTAATATAAAACAAAAAGACGACCTGCTCAGGGTAACCATCCTAAGAAAACCCGCCCCTTTCCTGCAGACGTGGAGAATAAAAGTGAGGAACGGAAAAATAGTGGAAAGGGAGGTGCTTAATTCCCTCGATAGAATTTCTTATTATACAGCGGAAGACTCTCACTGTTATATCCTCACTGAGGCAAAAATAAAAGTCCCTGACCTTGAAGCAAAATTTGAGGACGGGATTGTCTGTCAGTGGCCTGACAGCTTTATTTTTTCAGGAAAAGGAGCCTTCAGGTTTAGACCCTCAAGTTTTATCGAAAGGAAAAATTTGCTCTATCTTATCTCGGAGGAACAGCTGGAAGAGAACATTAGCTTCCTGTTCCTAAGAGTCCAGAGCAAGAGCGGAGCCCAGGTGAGCTTCAAAATAGGAGGAGAAATAAAACTTCCGGAAAATGTAAAGGAAATATTTGAAAAATACGCATCAAAGGTTGGCCTTCATTATTCACCCCTTTACGAAACAAGAGTTTTCAGAGCTGTCCCTGAAGGCGGGGCATATATGGTGCTCGGAGGAAAAAGGGAATTTCAGTACACCTTTAACCCAAAATCAGAGAAGGAAATTTTCATAACAGACCTAAAAACCGGGAGATACCTTTCTTTTTATACACCTGCTAACAGGGTAATTCTCATAATGGTTCAGCAAGGTCCTGAATCTGTAACCATAACAGGAAGTTTTGACCCTGACAACAATTGGATTGAGGCTAAAGCAGAATACACATTTAAAAAACCAGAGAACCGAGAGATTTACTTTTCCATATCTCCCAAAATTCAGATAACAGGGATATATGACGAATTTGGCAGTGAACTTGTGTTTCAAAAAAATGGCCCTATGAATTATGCTATTTATCCAAATTACCCTCTTAGAAAATTAATAATTCACTATAGGGGAGATGTAGGCAAAGTAGATTCCTACTCTAACTTTTTAGGCGGTTATTTCTTCCCAACACTATGGTATCCGTATTTTGGAAACTATATGCATTTTAAGCTTCACATCGAAAAGAAAGGGGGTAAAAGACTTCTATTTCCAGGAAAGCAAGAGGGAAATTTCTATGTATCAGAAGTCCCTGTAAGCTATATTCCCCTTCTGGAAGGCAACTTCTATGGTAGAACCACCCGGGAAGGACTGGAGATTTATTGGGAGTCAAGAGACATAAGAGCGATAAGGGATACCTTTGATGCTTTTAAAAAAGCTTCAGAAATTTTTGGAAAGCCATCCTGGACAATAAAAATAGGGATAAGAAGAGCAGCTTTTTATTTCGGTTCTTCCACCACCGGCATGATCAACCTTGAAATTTTAAAGCTCCCTGACAGACCTCTTCTTGCCCCTGTACCTTTAAAGTGCGGAAGAAGGTCTATAATAATGCACGAAATGCTCCACCAGTGGATCGGTGGAATCACCAAACCCTATTCATTAAACGATTACTGGGTAAGCGAAGGGCTTACAAGCCTTCTTACCGGGATGCTTATATGCAGCAGAAATTTTGAATCAAAATACCGAAAGGCTTTCATAGACATGCCAATTGTTCCACCTCTGGCTCTTGGGGGGAGAATTGGTTATTTTAACAATTCAGTTAAGGACATTTTTGACCATCTTCATTACAGAGCCGCCCTGGTTATAAACATGGCAAGACTTGTCATGGGAAACAAAGAATTTCTAAAAGCTGTAAGGGAATTTGTGAACAAATACAAATTTAAGGAATTTAGATGGGGAAACTTCACATCCTTTATTGAAAAGAAAATGGGAAAACCGGGGTTCTTTTACCCTTGGGTAAATACATATTTCATTCCTGAATTTTCCTACATCTATAAAAACGGAAAACTAATAATAGAAGAAAAAACTCCTTTGATAATAGAAGGGAAAGAACATCACTTTCAACTCCCGGTTCCCGTTCGAGTATCAGGTAAAAATGAAATCCTCTGGATTATTAATGGAAAAGGAGAACTCAAAGTGCCTTATGGCAGGATAAAAATAATCTCAAATGGATTACCTGCGAGAATTTACAAAAAGTAAAGAAGAGCATAAGCGAAGGGAATCTTTCTAACAAAATCCGAAAGAAGATATTTCCCATTATATTGGAAGTTTATTCTGAGGGTTAAAATCTCAGGAGGCAGAGGAAATTCTTCCAGAGGAATGCAAAGTGACGAAAACATTTTCCCTTCCTGAAAGGAAAACCGAACATCTTTTTCCTGAAGTGGCTGAGTCCCCCAATCGTAAATTCTCCCAATCTCTATTTTTCTCAAAAATGGCTCCACTTCTGGCCAGAATCCAAACACCATCCAGTCGACCTTTTCTTCAACAGAAACTTTGAATTCTATTTCACTATAGGAAAAAAGCACCCTCCCATCAGGAAAAAGGGGAAAAGAAAATTTTTCGAAATTTTCAATGGAAGGCTCAACTTTTTTTGCATAAATTACAGGCACAGGATATAAAACCGAGTCCTTTTCTCCTGAGATTATTCTGAGTTTGATGTCACCTTCAATATAAACTTCAAATTCAAGAAAGTCGGGATGCAAAGAAGAAGAAATTATTTGCTCAACAGGATATTCTTTTCCCCCTATAAAAACCGAAATGGGCCTTTCTTTTCCTTTGTAGCCCTCCATCCAGGAAACCCAGGATTCATCCAGCAGAATTTCCCTCATTTAAGCGCCTCCGTGAGTTTTTCAACGACAGAAGACCAGTTGAGCCAATCCTTAATTTTTAGGGCTTCATGCCCCATCTCCCTTGCTTTTTCTCTGTGTTTAACAAGAAAAGCCATCTTCTCTGCAAGGGCCTCTGGCGTAGGCTCTGTTATAAACCCATTTTCTCCATCTCTGACCAGCTCCACAGGTCCCCCACTGTCGCTAAAGGTTATAACCGGTTTTGCTGAGTAAAAAGCTTCCACTGTAACAAAACCGTAATCTTCCTTATAAGGAATAAACACAACTCCAAGGGCCTTAGAATACATTTCCACCATTTCCCTTTCATCGAGAAAACCCGTAAAAATGACTCTGTCTGTCAGGCCTTCCATTTCTACAATGGAGGTGAGTCTATCCCTTTCTTCACCGTTTCCTGTAATAACGAGTTTTGCTCCATTTATGTATTTCATCGCTTTTATAGCAATATCCTGCCTTTTAAGTCTTGAAAGTCGGGAGGGAAAGAAAAAATAATTTTCATAGTCATTTACATAATAATTTCTCTGTGGAGGTGGAGGGTAAAGGGTTTCCGAAAGGAAGTTTCCCCATATCTTTAATCTATCTCTTACAGTATTGGATATGGTAAAAATCTTTCTGGCCCTCTTTAAACATGTCCTATCCATTCTGTGAATTATAGCTTTTCTTACACTCTCCTTTATTCTGCCAGCGAAACTAATCCTTGAGCAAAATTCGTCCCACAGGTCATAATATTCTCTCATCCTGTGAGTGAGCCAGACAACCACTCTGTCCGCTTTCACACAGTAGGCTGGATATCTAAGAGCAATAATGCCATCAATTTTTCTTCCCATGCCATCTTCCTGTAAACAAGTCAACCTGTTGGATATGTAAGCCTGAATTTGCCTGCCAAAGGGGTTCTGGGTAGTAAACCAAGATTCAGCTTCAATTCCTGAATCTCTAAGGGCTCTCAAGAGAGCACGGGTTATTATGCGGTGTCCTCCTTCTACAAATGGGACATCTGAACTGACTACAAGCACCCTCACAAGCAAATTCTAACAAAATCTTCAGGGCATGTCCCCATAATAGACAAATTCAAAATTCAATTGACGCTTTTTCCTATTTCTCCCTAAATAGATCATTTTTTGTTTCTCTTTATTCACATTTTTCCTATATTGTATGATTAGAAGATGAGAGAAGAAATATTAAAAGCCCTCCAGAAAAATAAAAAGGGCGCAACGCTCAGACAATTAAGGGCTCAGCTTGGCTTAAAAGTAAAAAAGGAAAAGCGTCTCAAAAAGGAACTTGCAATTCTTGTAAAATCTGGAATGGTTATAACAAAGGGGGGAAAATACTACTTACCCAATGATATAAATGTTGTTAGAGGTAAATTCGAAAATACTCATTTTGGTTACGGATTTGTGGTAACACCTGCAGGAGATTATTTCATACCACGCAGATTTAAAAAGGATGCAATGCACGGGGATATTGTAGAGGCTATTGTTTTCAAGGGAAGGGAAGGAAGGATAATAAAAGTTGTAGAAAGAAAAAGGAAAAAAATCGCTGGATTTTTCGTATGGGAAAGGAAGATGCCTGTAGTTATTCCCGTAGAAAGAAGACTCCACGAAATAGAGGTAAAGAAAATTCCGCTGGAACCCATCCGACAGGGAGACCTTGTGGAAGCGAGCCTTTCCGGGAAAAAATGTGTTATAAAAAAAGTAATAGGAGACCCCAACGAACCAGGTAACGACGTAAAAGCAATTCTGGCCCACTATGATGTACCGGTAGAATTCCCCGAGTTCAAAATTGAAGAGGCAAAAGAATCTCTGGATAGAAGGGACCTAAGGGAAGAAATTACTTTCACAATAGATGGAGAAACTGCAAAGGATTTTGATGATGCAGTTAGCATAAAAAAAACTAAAGGAGGCTATATTATAGGGGTTCACATTGCTGATGCTTCCCACTATGTTTTAAAGGGAAGCGCCCTTGATGCAGAAGCACAGATGAGGGGAAATTCAATTTACTTCCCCGAAATAGCGATCCCCATGCTCCCTCCTGTTCTAAGCGAAAATCTCTCCAGCTTAAAGCCTGATGAGGACAGGTATACAATGACAGTTGAAATTAATATTAACAATTCAGGGGAAGTAAGAAGTTACAGGATATACCCGTCGATAATAAGAAGTAGGGAAAGAATGATATATACCAAAGTATGGGAAATCCTTCAGGGAAACAGGGAACTGAGAAAACGTTATTCCCACATTTTACCTTCAATAGAACTCATGGCAGAGGCCGCCGAGCTACTTCTGTCCCAGAGAAGGAAAAAGGGAAGTATAGATTTTGACCTCCCTGAGCCAAGTTTCATCTCCACTGAAGATGGCCTTCTTCTGGACATTCTCCCGGTTGAGAGAAATTTCGCTCATCAGATAATTGAAGAATTCATGCTGGCGGCTAATGAAACTGTTGCCAGGTACTTAACAAAGAGGGGATATCCAACAATATATAGGATTCACGAAGCCCCTGAGACGAGGAAACTTGAGTCTCTAAAAAAAATCCTTTCTATCTTCGGTTATACCCTGGAGTTTGAGGAACCGGAAGCAAAGGCACTCCAGAAAGTTCTTGATTTGGTTAAGGGAAAACCTGAGGAAAAACTCATAAGCCTTCTTGTTTTGCGTTCAATGAAACTTGCCAAATACTCTCCAGAGCCAGTTGGACATTTCGCACTTGCTAAGGAAAATTACCTTCACTTTACATCTCCAATAAGAAGATACCCAGATCTCATAGTTCACAGAACTCTCAAGGCTGCCCTGTCCAAGCAACCACCACCTTACAATGAAAGAGAACTTGAAAAAATAGCAGAGCATTCGTCTATGACTGAAAGGAGAGCAGACCAGATGGAAGCGGAAATAATTCAGTGGAGGACAACAAGATTTCTCCAGGATAAAATAGGGGAAAATTTCCAGGGAACAATAGTGGGGGTTTCTAACGATGGTTTGCAAATTGAACTGGATAAGTATTTGATTCAGGGAACCGTTCTTTTTTCCGATATGAAGGAAGATTACTTCGTCGTTGTTGATGGATGGATGGCAAAGGGGAAAAGAAGTGGAAAAATTTACAAAATAGGACAGAGGGTAAACGTTATACTCGGTTCAGTTGACCCCTACAGAAGACTCATTTACTTCCTTCCTGAAGAAAGCAAAAAAAGAAGCAAGAAAAGGAAGAAAGCCAAAACTTCAAGAGCAGAACAGCGCTAAAGGATGGTAATATAATTTTATGGAAAAAATTATCCTTGATTATACATATGCTGGTATTGAACCTGAAGGTCTTGAATTGTATCTTGAAGAATTTCTGAAAGTAAAAGACGCTCTTCCATTTGTAAAGACCCTAAATGAACCCTGGATTGAAATAATCAAGAAAAAGCTTAATGGGATGGCCCCTGAAAACCTGGTAATAGCTGGAATAGGAGGAAGCTCTCTTGGAGCTGAAGCAGTATCCAGAGCGCTAAAACCAATTTCTTTTAATTCCCGGGGTAAAAGGGTATTTTTTTTCGATAATATTGACCCTGAAAGAATATCAGAACTGCTGGAGCTTATAGAACCTGATAAAACGGTTTTTGTGGTCATTTCCAAGTCAGGAGGAACCACGGAAACTCTCATAAATTTTTCAATTCTTTTTGAAACATCGGGCAGGAAAAAGGAAAGATTTATAATAATAACCGACCCACAAAAGGGAAAACTTAGAGAAATGGCAGAAAGGGAGGGTTTTCTCTCATTTCCAGTACCCCCCTACCTTGGAGGGAGATTTTCCGTGCTTTCCCCCGTTGGGCTGGTTCCGCTTTATCTTCTTGGAGTTAATATCGAAAACCTTCTGGATGGAGGAAAGGAAGGTATAAAAATTGCCTCTCTGGAAGCAAATAAAAATCCGGCTCTATTGTCGGCCAGTTTTCTATACAACTCTTATACCCGCGGAAAACCAATTCAGGTTATTCTTGTATACAGTGAGCATCTGTATTATATGGGTTTCTGGTACAGACAGCTCCTCAGTGAGAGTCTCGGGAAAAACGGATGGGGACAGACTCCTGTTTTAGACCTTGGCACTGTGGACCAGCACTCTAAGCTTCAACTTTACCTTGATGGTCCGGATGACAAAGTATATACCTTCTGGAAGCTAAAAAATTACAGGCATGACTTTTTAGTCCCTCAAATACCTCAACTTAAAACGGACTTTTCCGGGAAAAAACTTTCTGAAATTTTCTCAGCCATGGGAGACTCCACAGAAATTGCTCTGTCAGAGTCGGGAAGAAGGACAATCTCCTTCGTTATACCAGCAATAAATGAAAGATGTCTGGGACAGTTTATCACTATAATGGAAGCACAGATATGGTTCATCTCACGAATGGCAAAAATAGAACCATTTAATCAGCCAGGTGTGGAAAGAATGAAGAAAATAGCAAGGGAAATGATTACAGGGAAAAGAGAAAGAGGAAAAAGGAAAACCACATGAAGGATATTCTCATTTACGAATACTCCGATAAATTCTCGTTTGAACAAAATATAGAGGATGACAAAAGAATAGGCATTATTAGAGGAAAACTTCCATGGTTCAATGTAACTCCTTTTTACAGAGGAGAATCAAAGAAAGAAATCCTGAATAAATGCGGGTTAGTTCACATCTGCAAGGATGGAGAATTTCCCTGGAAAAACGTATTTGTTCCATACCTTATCTCCATTGGTGAAGGTTATTTCATAAAAAAATGGGGGAGAATCAGAGTAAAAAAAAGCCTTTATTCACCTTTAAGGAAAACCTGGATAAGAATTAAGGGAATAGCCTTCGGCAAAATTTCAATGGAAAACATAGGGGTGTTTCAGATTCTAAAACTGGATTTCTTCGAAAAATTGTTCTTTAAAAAGGGCGAAGTCCTGTTAGGGGAAGAACTTGATCTCACCCATTATTTCGATGTGGAAACAGATGCTCCCTCAGGTGA
>Ga0190329_1000057_pt1 | contig 30107 bp, 59 predicted proteins | sample 48720423_MG_FD_161655 | JGI IMG/M metagenome (GOLD analysis project Ga0190329, IMG submission 161655) | Hydrothermal vent sediment bacterial communities from Southern Trench, Guaymas Basin, Mexico - 4872-04-2-3_MG | ecosystem: Environmental > Aquatic > Marine > Hydrothermal vents > Sediment ... | reverse complement strand
TTGGCTTCCTTTGTTTTACAATGTATAATCATTTTAATAATATAACTTTATTACATAAATTAATAGAACAATATCCAAGTGGTCACTTACCAGTAGAAACATTTGGAAATGTTATGGGAAATAACTAAAATGAAAATAATAAATAAATAGAACAAATGTTAAAATGAATGAAACAATAATACAATTAATAAACTATTTGAATAATAGTGGTGGGATACCACTTAAAGTAACCCAGACAACGCAGACAGCAAGCTGGCAATTTTATTTAACTATGGTAGTATCAGGTTTTTTTGTATTTTATTTTTTAATTAAGGCTTTTGGAACAAGTATAGTTGGAAATTATGCACATTTATATTTAAAGTTATTCAGATGGAGGAATAAATCAAATAATTTATTAGTAATAAAACATACACGACAAGATTTATTCAACGCATCAATGATAGATAGAACAACTTTAGAAAAAATACAGAGTGCTTTAATAAAATTTAAAGGAAAACCTTTTGATTTAATTTTATACACTCCCGGAGGAGAAATCTTTTCAGCAGTTTATATAAGCAGGTTGCTTTCTAAATATCAGGGAAAGATAAGAAGTTTTGTTCCAACATTTGCTATGTCAGGGGGAACTTTATTAGCACTATCTACTGATGAAATATATATGAATGATTATTCTTGTTTAGGGGCAGTTGACCCTCAATTAGGAAATTTGTTTAAATTTGGTTCAGCAAGGTCTTGGAAAGAAGTTCTAAAAGTAAAAGGTAAAAAAGCAGAAGATTCTTCAATAAGTTTTAAGTTTATAGGAGAGCAATACACTAAATCAATGAAAATATTAATAAATGAATTAATACAAAATAAAGTTCTCACAAAAAACAAGAGAAGATTAATAAATTTATTAGTGTCAGGAGAAATTGAGCATAGTTTTAATTTAACTAAAGATGTATTAAGGGAATTTGGAATGGATATTAAAGATATTCCTACAAAGACAAATAAGGAATTATTAAATTTAATAAAAAATATGCCAGAAGGAGTGATTTATACATAAAATGGATTTAGAAGATATTTGGGATGCAATTGTAGATGCTTTTTGGTATATAGTAAGTTTTGAATGGGTTAGAGATATTTGGGACATAATAATAGAAGGTTTTGCAGTATTATCTAATATAGAAGAATCCCCCTTAACAAATATATGGTTTTGGGCATTTTACTTTACTTATATAATCAGTATGTGGTATCTTCCAGAAAAAATAGGATTACAAGGATATTCCTTAATGGAAAAAATAATCGGTTCAATAGTATTTTTTATTATAGATTGGTTTGTAATAATAAAATTTAGGGATTAAAATGGAAAAAAACAGCAAAGAAGAAATATTAAAGGCAATATTTTACATAGAACAGGATATAAAAGAACTAAAAGAGGAATTAGAATCAAAAAAATGGGAATTAAATTTTTTAAAGGAAAGATTAAATGCCAAAGAATAGAAATTGGGTTTATGTAAGAACCTGTAAATATTGTGGCAAAGAATTTAATGCTTATACTAAATATGGAAGGGTATGCGATGTGTGTAAACAGCAGAATAGGAAAAAAGTTCAAGATGGTTATTATAAGAAATATATTGAAAGGAGGTTTAAGAAAGATGGGAATAAAGGAATGGATGCAGAAAAGAATTGAAAGAAATGCAGTAATATCTGAATTAGAAGGGAAAAAAGTTATTTTAAAAAAATCAGAAGTCCCAATTTTAGGAGGAGAATGGAGAGAGATACATCCTCCTGTTGATGAGAATGGAAAATGGAACTATATGAATTTAATCTTTGGGGGGTGGAGGAATTTTATAAGGTTAGCAATATTACTATTGATTATAGGATTTGCTTTAATGCAGTATTTTGATATATTGCATTATGTCCAAGAATTAAACAAACACTGCATTTGTGAGAGTGGCATAGATTTAGGAAACTTAACCTTTAGAAATTTAACAGGTTAAAGTAAATAAAATGGAAATCCCTTGCGTGTATTATTTATATTTGCACTCTAAGATATTTGAAAAATTCAAAATAGCAGTAAGTTATAAAGATATTAAGAAATTTCTTTTTGAGTGGAGAATACCACAGAAATTAAGACCTTTAATAATCAAAGAATTAGAAATATTAAAACTGATAAAAAAGAAAAAGAATACTTATGAATTAAAAAAACCTCAAATATATGAGGAGAATGTAAATAAATATTATGAGATGTTAGGGATGTTTGATAATGGCAGATAATTGTAACTACAAAAAGAATACAAACATTTAAATATAAGTGAGTATTGAGTATAATATGAAAACTAATGAGGAGGTAATAAAAATCTAAAATGAATGTAAAATTTGTTTATCTTAAATGTTTCAAGTATAAACCCATAATAACAGAATTTGAAGGAACTAAAGAGGAATTTGTTGCAATTACAAGATTTTTAGAAGGAGATGATAAGATAGAATGAAAAACCTACAAGAAATAATAACAGCATTAAAACAAATAAGAACAGATACAAAAACAAAAGTATCAGATGAAGTATTATGGGATTCAGCAGTAAGAATATTTAATTCTCAAAATATAAAGAGTAATAAAGAATCTCCTGCAACAGAAAAACAGAAGAAATTCTTAAAATCTTTAAATGTTAAGTTTAATAACAACATAACAAAAAAACAAGCAAAAGAATTAATTGATAAAGCATTGAAAGGAGGAAAAAAGAAAAATGGATAAAAAAGGAGTTAGTTTAGGAATAGTGATTTTTATAATGTTTATTGGATTTATTTGTTTTATAGGAATACATGCATTGATAAGCCACTACAAATATGATAAAGATTGTCTTAATAAGATAGCCGATAAAGTATGTAAAGAACAAGGGTATAGTTATGGAAGACTAGGGCAAGAGGTAATGATTGTAATTTCTTGTTATGATACAGAGAGAGATATAATAGAAACAAAAAGAATGAAATTTACAGAACAAGAATTAAATCAATGCAGGAAAAAATGAATCACCAAAAAGAACACAAGAAATTAGAAAAAATATATAGATGTATAATTGAAAAATGGTAGAAATAAGAATAAATAGAGCAATAGAAAGAATAGAAAAATTAGGAGAAATGAATAACTTTACAGGAAAAACAGCAGCAAAAACTATGAGAGGTTGGATACAGGGAAGAATAAACAAATTCATAAACCAAGATAATTTAGAAATGGTATTTGTTTTTAAAGAAATATTAAATGCTTATAATTATTATCACCCAGAAACAGAAATGAATGTTAAAGTAGATTCTTGGAAAGGAAAATCAAGCATAGAATTAATAAAAAGTATAGATAAATTAACAATAATTAAATATCAAAGAAAAGATAAACATTCAGAACCTGCACAAATGATTACAGAAGTTACAAAAGAGGAATTAAATGCTTTAATAGAAGTTATAAAAAGATTAAGTAAAGATATGGAAGTTATTGAAACAAAATATTTAGCAATGGCTTATTCAACAGCATTAGGTTTAAATCATAGTGGTTGGAAAACAGGAGATAAACCCTTCTTTTCAGATAGAAAAACTCATAATAAATTTACTTTAATGTTAGGAGCATTAGATAAATTAGGATTTATTGAATATTCAGGTGGAAAAACTAAATTACTAAATAAAAAATTAGATATTCAGATGATATTATAAAATGAAAAGGATTTTACATTATTTTATGACCTCTTTTTTACTTTTTCCATTTTGTAGAGGGTATACAGAATCTTTAGAAATTTTAATATTCAAATGAAAGGAGGAAAAAATCAGACAAGATGACAAAGAAAAAAGTAGAACTTCAAGCCCTAAAGAAAGAAAAAATATCTGTTGAGATTATTGGAGTAACACCTCTTTTAATGGAAAAGATGGATATGGATGTTGTTGAGAGATATAACCTTAAAAAAGGTAAGAAAATGTCTAAAAAAGATGATGTGCTTGAAGAAGAAAAGTATGAATATAAAAAACATAAAACAAAAGATGGAAAAGTAGGATTTCCAGCAATTGCTTTTCTTAAAGGAATGGTAGAAGTTGCTCCATATATAGATGGAGTGGATAAAAAGAAAGTTAGAGGTTCTGTTAGAGTTCTTGGGGATATAATTCCTATAAATTATAAGAAAGAATACAAAGATGTAAAATGGGGAAGAACATCTGGTATAACAAAATCTCCAAGAAAAATAATAAGACCTATGTTTGAAGATTGGAGTTGTAAGTTAGATATTGTATATAACTCTGCAAATATCTCAGCAGAACAAGTAATTAACTTGCTTAATTGGGCAGGTTTTCAGATAGGGATTGGAGGATTTAGACCAGAAAAATCTGGGAACTTCGGTCAATATGAAGTGAAAACTTAATCACAATAACTTTATTTATTTTTATTTTTTTATTTTTCATATTCATTTGGCTTGGTTCGGCAAGGCACGGCTTGGCAGGGCATGGTTGGGCGAGGCAGGGCACGGCGCGGTGTGGCAAGGTAAGGCAAGGTAGTTAGCCTTTAATCTTTAAAAGGCAATATTAAATAAATAAATGTAAGGAGGTAAAAAATGAAATACAAAAAAATATATAAAAGAAGGCATGGTGCACCCTTTAAAGAAGAGGATACACAAGAAATAGGGGAATTTATAGAGAATTGCCCAGATAAAACAACAAAAGGGATTTTAGAAGAAATAAAAAAACACCCTGAACATAAGATTTATTCATTATTTGAATGGGATAAAAATAAAGCAGTAGAATTATACCAACTTCAAAGAGTTCGTGAGATAGTATCTCATATAGAAGTTGAAGTAATAAAAATTGGCAGTTCCGAACCTGTAGAACTTAATGTATCCCTTAGTGCTTTTAAATCTGTTGTTCCGGTTAATTCAACTGAAAGGGTATTTGTTCCAATAGATGAAGTAATGAGTAATAAGGATTATAGGGAACAAGTAATTGAAAGAGCAAAAGTTGAATTAAATAATTGGATAGAAAGATATAGCCAATATGAAGAATTAGAAAAGTTGGCTATGAAGATAAAAAAAGCACTAGATGAAGAAGATTAATTTTATTTATGTTCATCTTGTCTGATGAAACTATGGCAAGGCGCGGCAAGGCGAGGTTTGGTAAGGTCGGGCATGGCTCGGCGGGGCGAGGTATGGCGAGGCACGGAGAGTTCCTGTTCTCTATAAAAAGCAGGACTAAATAATAAAGAAAAATGAAACTAAAAAAAAGAAATAACAAACTAAGTGAAAGAATAAATTATCAAAAAAAGTATGCAATAATTGATTCAGATGGAAAAGTATATGATACATATAGATTAAAGATGACTGCAATAAATATTGTTTTAAGATTAAATCCTCTAAATCAAAAACAAGAAAATAAATTTGAATTTATTGGTTTTAAACCTCCTTTTAAAATAATAACCATTTCGCAAACGGATGATTAAACGAAACATTTAAAATAAATAAAAATTAATAATAAAAATGATTGAAGAATTCACACAACAAGAAACCAAAGCTCCATTTAATATGGCATTGAATACTCTTGAAAGATTAGGTTATATTCTATCACAGATTAGGGCTGTTAGTATTGATCCAAATTTACCTGATAGCACAAAACAAAAAATGAAAGTATCATTAGTCAGACAGTTTTTTGTTCAGTCCTCTCCTTTACTTGATGAGAAGGTTGTTGAAAAATATCAAAATGATTTTTTAACATTAAAACCAAAAACACAGAAAGTTGCGGTAAGAAATAGCGGTTCAGTTAAAATTACTGATGTTGAAAGAGTTGTTTTTGATAGAGATTTGGAAGATAAACTTGATTTATTGTTGTTAAGTATTCAAAGAGAATTACAAAAGGAAAAATATTTCATGCCTCCTAAAAAAGATGTAGGGCGAGCTGTTGGAAGTTTTGGCTAAAATGAAAATATTAAAAGAAAAATATCCAAAGGGAAGTTTTAAAGGACAAATAAGTGATGGAAGATATATCGATGGTTATTTATTTAGTAATCTTCAGCTTCTTGCAAAAAAAGTTCAGGATGATATGACTTTTTTAGGAATTATTTTTTCATCAACTTTAGAAGTTGGAACTGGAAAAAGTGTTTTAGCAACACAAATAGGAGAAGCTTGGAGTTATATAATGAAAACAGAGTATAATATTGATGTTCCATTTATAGTTGATAATATTGTTTGGAACCCAGAGGATTTAATTAAAAGATCATTTAAACTTCCGAGGTATTCCTGCATTTTATTAGATGAATGGGAAACAACAAGTTACTGGAGCAAGTTATCATTAATGTTAAGACATTATTTTCAAAAATGCCGACAGCTAAATCAATTTGTTTTAATAATAATTCCAAATTTTTTTAGGTTGCCGATAGATTATGCAGTTTCAAGAAGTGTTTTTGCTATAGATGTTAGATTTGGGGAAGGATTTAGAAGAGGGGATTTTGCTTTTTATGATTTTGATGCAAAAAAGTGGTTATATATTAAAGGAAAAAAAACCCAGAATTATAAAGCAGCACATCCTGTTTTTACTGGTCATTTCACCGATGGTTATGGTGTTGATGAAATTGAATATAGGAGAAGGAAGTTTTTAGATATGATGAAATTTGAAAAAGAAGGGAAATCCTTTGATCCTTTAATTGATTTAAAGGTAAAATTGTTCCAAAAATTGTCTTCTGAATTAGAAAAATCAACTAAAGAGTGGGCTGAAATACTTGATGTGTCCCAAAGAACGATTCAGCGATGGAAAAAAAGAGAGTTTAAAGGAACGACCGACGACATTTATAGCGAGATACTCAAAAATATTACATCATCTAAAAGAGAGGTGGTGGTGGATGAAAAAGAATTGGAAAAAAAAGAAACTGAAAGGGGGGATTTGCCTATTATTAATATAGGCCTAGAAAAATCAGAGGAAGTTGATGATGAACCAACAGAATAATAATGAGGAACTATTAAAAGCAATCTTTTTTATAGAAAAAGATATAGAAAAATTAGAAATGGAATTAGAATCAAAACAATGGGAATTAAATTTTTTAAAAGAGAGGTTAAAGGAAAAATAGAGGATAATCTCTTTCGCATAATAGGGAACAATACGAAACATTTATAAACCCTCTCCTCGTATATAAATATTTAAGGTTTCGTAAAAATGCTTAAACTTCCAGAAACAATAACTGAAGAGGAATTAATAAAAATAATAAAAGCAACTAAACAAAAAAAATATCAGTTAGCATTCGCACTTGGGTTTTATCAATGTATGAGAGTTAGCGAAGTAGCAAAATTAAGACAAGAACACGTCGATAAAACATTAAAACTTATTTACATAAAACAATCAAAAGGTCATAAAGATAGAAATGTTCCAATAGCTCCAGAAGTTATGAAAGGTCTTAGGTATCTTCCGTGTGGAAGTGATAGAGCAAGAGATTTTGGAATAAGGGCAATACAAATAGCATTTAATAAAGCATCTAAAAAAGCACTTGGAAGAAAGTTAAATTTTCATAGATTAAGACATTCGGGCATAACTTATTATTTAAATAAGGGATGGAGTACATTACAAGTTCAAAGATTAGCTGGTCACAGCAAAAGCACGACGACGGAGATATATACTCATATAAGACCAGAAGATTTAGTTAGTAAAATGTGGGAGGATAAACAATGAATGTATTAGGTTTTGATATTCCTCTTTCAGTAGATATTAGTGGTTTTTTGGGTTCAAGTTGGATTTATATCTTTTTTATTTTTATTATTTTTGCAATTATTTTAGTGGCAGTAATGGTGTTAATATTTTATAAAGCATATAACAAAAAAGTCATCTTTTTTGAGAATATTTCTGGAGAGGGATTTGTTCCAGTCAAAAAAACAAGAGCAAGAACTATTAAATTAAAAACTAGTGGTGGAGAAGTATTGAAAACTTTTGCAGGAGGAATTTATTTAAGTGCCGACGGCAAAAAGATGGGGAAAAATACCTATTGGTTTGTAAAAGGACAAGATGGGTATTGGTATAATTCTACATTAGGAGATTTTGACGCAAAAAGAGGAATGCTTGATATTGAACCAGTGGATAGAGATGTTAAAATGTTTTATGTTGCTATAGATAGATTAAGCCAAGCAACTTATGGACAAAAAGGTTTTCTTGAAAAATATGGCGTGCATATTTTGTTATTTTTCTTTTTAATTGCACTTGTTGGAGGAATGTGGGTTATTATTGGTAAGGTTGGTGACGCAACTCAAGCGTTAGCATCAACAGCAAAAACAAATGCCGATGCTGCAAAGACCAACCAACAAGTTATGGCACAGATCCCTCAGTTATTAGAAGCATTAGATAATATTAGGTTAGGAGTTCCTGTAAATAATTCAGGTATCGTGCCTGTAAATAATTTTGGAGGCTAATAATGGTTTCAGAAGTTGTAATAAGTCATTTGGTAGGGGTAGATACAGGAATACTAATCGCAATTATAATTAAATTAATTATTGATTTTTTTAATAAATAAAATGGCTAAGGAGATAATAATCAGCTTTGAAGTATTTTGTTTATTATCAATAATTTTTATAGCTTTTTTAGAAATTTTATTTTTTTGGATAATGAAAAAAATTGATGAAAGGAGGTATGAAAAAAAATATGGAAAAGAAAACACAAACAGCCGACAAGAAAGACGAGTTACAGAAATTGAAGGAAGAGAACCTGATGCTCCAGAGGCAGAGTTTGATTTATCAGGAACTGCATCAATTACAGAACGACAATTATTTCAGACAACAACTCCTAACTCTATTAGAAAGGATAGCAATAAGTTTAGAAAACTTATTAGAAAGCTCAGAGAGCATAGGAGAAACAAAAAGTGAGGAAAAGTAAATTGAAAATGGATGAAAATAAAAAAAATAATGATTTATTATTTATTTTTCTTATTTTAGTAGGTATTGGCATAATTTTAGCCTCTTTAATTTCAATAATTATTGAAATTAATGGTGCTAAAAAGTTTTGTGATGAAATTAAAGAACCCGAGCCTTCTCCATCTTTAGATATATTTAAAACAGGAACAAAAATATCAAGTGGTCCACAAGCAGTAAGTGAATTCTTTGAGAAGGAAGTAAAAGAATTAAAAAATAAGAATAATTTTGCTGTAGAATGGTCTTTTAATCCTAAATATTTCTGTAATGGAAAACAAATTTTCCATTTTTCTGATGGTTCTTGGGGTTTTTCGAGGAATTATACTATAACCTTAGAAAAAAGCTCTTAGAATGGCTAAAATCGCGTAAAAAGGGGTGTTCTAAGACCTTTATAAGTTAAATTTTCTGAATTTTTACGAAATTGTTTTGATTAATTTCCTTTTAAGAATTGTTTTATCTTTCGTTTAATTTGTAATTAAACGAAATATAATAAAAGAAAGAAAAAAATAAAAAAATTAAGTGAGATTAGGTTTACAAAGAACCGCCACCTAATCTCATTCTTTGCCAAACACCTACAAGAACTGCAAGTACACCTAAGATAAGCACAATAGCAGCAACTAACAATACTGTAGGTATTTTGTTAGATACATTGTTTATACCACTGGTGAAGTTTGCTTTTAGATTATCTGTTGCATTAGCTTCAGCAGAGTTTGCTGTGAGTAATCCTGCACCTGTTAAGGTAGAAACAATAACAAATGCAACAATAACCCCAATAACTAATGAGGCAACTCCAAAGACCAAACTATTAATCAAACCACCAGTTTGTCCTTTTTTGTTAGAAATCATCATAAATTGTACCTCCTTTCAATTCTATGCATTAAGGTTAGCTTAGTTAACACCATAAAGTTAACATATATATCACTTTTTTAAACTTTTGTTTTAGTGTAACAATGTAACATCTTTAAACTTCTGAACCCTTTCTATCTAAAAAAAGCCAAATCCCTGAAAAAATAGTTACAACTAAAACAACCACTAATAAATCTAATCTAATAAGCCCCCTTATTGTTGACATTATTAAAGAGGCCATAAGTGTTCCTAAAGAAGCAATAACAGCCCACATAGGATAATCAGCTGTACCTGTTCTTGTTTTTTGTCTTGATATTCCTCCCAAAAAAACAGAGAAAAAGACAAAGGCCAGTGTCATTGAAATAAATGAAGGCACAGCCGTTATTGTTTGTACTGCTATCGCATCTATTCCACTTGTTGCATTTGGTAATTCATATAACATTTTAATCAGGGAAACCTCTCAAGCTTTTATAAATATACAATCCTATCATAAATAAAATAATTCCTGTAAAAGTTGTGAAAAATATTCCAAATCCTGAATCTTGTCCAAATATTTTTAAATACCCTACTTTTAAAATATTTTTTATAATTCCTATAACATTTAAAGGAGTTATTGCAAATGGTCCAACACTTGGAGCAACACTCCCTTCTTTTCCGATGGTAGTTTCAACAATTGATTTATACTGTGAGCTTGAGGAGGATTTAAAATCACTTACATTTTGTTGTATATTTGATGATAATGCAACAATATCAGAATCATTCAAGATATTTATTGGTGAAGAATTATCAATAGCAAAGTTAACCGCAAATTCTATTAATGCAAAAGCAAATAGTCCTATTAATATTAAACTAACGGTTAATTTTATTTGCCCCATTTTATGACCTCCTTGCTCCTTTAATTAATACAAGTATAATTGCAACCATTATCCATAAAATTGTAGCAGTTTTTCCTATAAATCCATTATTAGTAACTAAATTCATAGCAAATAATATAATCAGTCCAACAAATAAAAATATTATTGTAAATACAGGATTATCACTTAACCCTGCACCTAATAAACTAAGAAAAACAAATAATGCTAAAAATACAACTATTCCTCCATAAATATCTGAGGAGGATTGGTCTAATTTAATTGAGCCTGAACCTTCAAAAGAACCATCTTTATAAACCTTTGCAATAATGGTCTCATTCCCTATTGATTTTGGTATTTCACATGTTAAAACCCCCTCATCTCCTGTAATTGTCTTTGTACATACTTCAGTACCCAATGCATCAGTTTTTTCTACTACTAACTTAACTACTGAAGAAGTCCCGCTTGGAACAATAAATTGTGTCCTAATTGTTCTTGTGTTTTTGTTATATTCTATTGTATAATTAAGATCCTCTGCTTGATAATAATCAGGTACAGTAACCCCTGTAGCAAAGGTATTTAAATTAATTGTACAGGTGGTTATGCTTGGATTTTGACAATATGCTCTAACATCTTTAAATGTTGCAAGAGTTTTTTTATCTTTTTTTATTACAAATTTATAAATTACAGAATCTGTTACTAATGACGCTGAGGTTTCACCATTAGAATCTGTCTTTGGTATTTCTACTATTTTATAAACTCCTTCATCAATATATCTCCTATGAATTTCGATTGTTGCATCAGATATAGCAAGATAACTTGCATCTTTTAAAATTATTTTAAATGGTTGTGACTGGCTTGTTAAAACATCATAAAGGTTAACTTGACTATTCAAACTATTATTATTTAATGTTTTATTTTTAATATTATAATATTCTGTCCTATAATTATTAGCAGAATATTCAATAAGAGCCTCTAATTCAAATTGTTCCCTTCCAGATAAATTTGAACTTACACATACTTGGAAGGGATTTGTTTTTTTATAAGAATGACTATAAGTATCTACTACTTCTCTTGTTAAAGGAGAATATACAGAAATATCTACCTTCCCTTCGGTGTTGTTTCCTGTTCCGTTTAAAATATTTTGGGAATTTTCATCTCTAATTGTAAAATTATATAATAACACGCTATTCACCGAACAATCATCTATACTAAAAGGTATGACTGTTTGAGAGTGCATTGGAGAGGTGTAATTATAAGTTCCTGTTGAATTAGTTAAAAAGATTATCCAATAAAAAGAAAATGTTGTAGAATTAGATACAGCAGGAATAGTTAATGTTGCATTAAAATTAACATTATCCCCGTTTTCTGTTTTTGTTGAACCATAATTAGTTCCATTATAATTTATAACTGCAGATATTCCATCCCAAATAGAAGAAGAATAATTTATTTCAAGTTCATATGTTCCTACAGTGAGAGTAGTTATTGTCGGAGCGTAAGTCATATTATCTTGAAATATTGAATAATCCCAACTAACTGATGTGCTATTTTCATTCCCTGCCGTATCATTAGCATAAACTATTAAATTATTTACTCCTTTTGTATAATTAAAATATTCAGTGGATAAAACTCCTGAACTGCAAGAAAAGGTTTTATTTTCTCCATTATAAGAATACCAGCAAGTATCTAAATTAGTATCTGTAATTGTTGTATTTAAAGTTAAATTATAATCTTCATATAAATAACCATAAGTTCCTGTTGGAGATGTTACTGAAATAGTTGGAGGAGTTGCATCAACCATAAAATTCTTTATTGAATTATTAACTCCCCATGCTCCATTATTTGAATTATTTGCATAAATTGTTAAATTATATGTCCCATCATTTACATTTAATAATTTACTTAAAGAAGTCCCGCTTTGGTCATCTATTGTTATATTTGTTCCATTATAATTTATTACCCAATAATCAACATTTACCTGACTTGTTGCATTGAACCATATATTTGAAGTTGAATAGTTTGTATTGCTTGTTGGAGAACTTATTGTAATTATTGGAGTGGTATCTACATTAAAATACCTTACTTCACTTTCAGAATTTTCATTCTTTGTAGAGTCAACTGCTTTTACACTCCAATTATGGTCGCCATCGCTAAAACCACTAACACTAAAATTATAAATTCCTTCTACTCCGGAACTATTTGTTTGATTAATTACTCCATCTATATAAAGGGAAACATTTGCAATTCCTAAACCATATGGGTCTGAAACATTTGCTGAAAAATCTATTGATGAAATTGTTGAGTTATAATAATTTATAGGAGATAAAAGAGATATTTTTAATCTTTTTGTATAAGTTATTCCATCACCATTATTATATAAATCACTTATTTCTGATTCTGTCAATGTCCTATTCCATATTCCAATCTCATCAAGATAAGCATTTATATGTCTTGCTGTATCTGTTGTTGCACTCCCATGATAAATTGAGGTCCCAAATACAATATGTCCTGTTGAACTTGCACTTGCTGTTGTTGTTACACTTACTTTATCTCCCCCATTAATATGCATACTAAGTGTTTTATTTGCATAATAATTAATAACTACAAAATACCAATTCCCATTTGAAATTGTTGTTGTTCCACTTACAGTTCCTTTCCATGCAACACCATCTTCAACAATACCAGTTTCTAATACATTTCCTGATTTTTCAGATAAAGAAAGTTGTGCATCTCCCTGAGCACTACTCCCATAATTAAAAATATATGAGGCGTCTGCAAATGCATTTGGCTTATACCATAATGCGATTGCTCTTGGTTTTGTTACACTAAAAGGAGTATTTAATGTTCCTTCTGTATAATCATCACTTCCATCAAAATAAAAAGACTTATTTATTTTTCCTGTTGCACCTCTTGTTACACCATTATGATTAGCCAAATTATTAACCCCCAATTCATCTATAACTGCCCCGCTTGTTTTATCTAATTTATAATAAGAAACTAATCCTGTATTCAAATCTTCTGTCCAAGTTGCCCATTCAGTTACTTCCACACCTGCAAAATTAGGTATCCATTCAACATTGTCTCCTTTTTTAACTTCTGTAAATATTCCTATTGTTATCTTTCCTTTAGGTATAGTGTTATTAAAATCTCTCCAGACTACTCTTTTTTCTGTATGGCTTCCAATTATAATATTTTCACAAACTTGAGTTTCATTTCCAGTGATTTTATTCATAACCAAAGAACATTTTTGTGCATAATCATCAACAACTACATCTTCATAATCTTTATATTTAAAATCTAATTTTCTTTCTGTTGTTATCTCTTTTAACCCTTTTCTTTTATCATATAACTTTATTCTATTAATAAAACTTTTATATTCCCCATAACTGCTTACATTAAATTCTGCAACTTTTTGATAACCCCGTGGAACTCTATAAACTAAAGGAGTATTAAGTTTAACCTTTGCAATATCATCTCCTAACCCAAAAGCATTTTTTATTGTTACCTCTCTTGTAAGAGGATTATAACTTTTAATGTTGTCAAATTCAAATGCAGATATAGTTCCTACTAATAAAACTGCCATTAATAAAAAGATTAATAACTTTTTCATTGATTTCCTCCTATTAAAAAATGTATTGCTAACATTGAAATAATTGAACCAATAGTAAATCCAATTATTAATAAAACTAATTTCATTTTATTAACCTGAACTACTTTTTTATTTTTCATAATCCATAATCACCTCCCTCTGGTGGTCTTGCGATTAAATAAATACCTGTTAAAAAGATTATAATTGTTAAAATAAATGGAGAATGAAGGATCATATAAGACATTAATACATCATTATGTAGTCTTGTTGATAATTCATTATTCCCTTTATAAATATTTTCATAAGCATTACTCATAATTATAGCCCCAAAAATTAGCAATATGGCCATCATTAGGTATAACCCAATATAAACTGGATGAGGATTTTGTCTAAAAGCTATAACAAAAACAACTGAAAAAATTAATGCTGCAATATATGAAAAACCAACTAACCATGGGAGTGCATTAACTACCTTACTTAAATTTCCAAAGGTCATTTCTCCAACATGAGACATATTAACATCATTAGGAGAATTAATACTCAACACTCCTAAATCTTCCATTATTGGTGTTACTTCATCATCTGCAATATCTATTGTATGGATAACAATTGTTGCGATAAATCCAATTATTAAAATGATAAATAATATTGCAAAAAATAAGATAATTCCAATTACCCCTCGTTTATCTGAACTTAGTTTCATTTTTAATCTCTTTTTTTTGGTTTTAATTTTAATTCCTCCAAACTTATTTTATATCCATTTGTTCTCCTCAATAATCTTGTCATTTCAGCCAAGCTTATCTCTCTGGGGTTTACTCTGGCTAAACCTTTTGTTAACCTTATTCTTGCTATTTCTCTCATTTCCTTCTCAAATTCAGGATCAAGCCGTCCTACAGGTTTATTTTTCTTTGCCATTTTATAACCTCCGTGAGGGATATATTCCCCTCTTTATCATTTTTTGAAATTGAGCATCATGATACATTTTCACAAAAATCCAAACAAGCCATAAAATTACTATTAAAGGAGTTATTCCAAAAGTTATTCTAAATAGCACAAATAAAACCTTTGCTAAAAGAGTATCATATAAATAACTAAATGCTAAATTACTTGTGATATAAAGTACTCCTACCAAAAGCATCCATTCTGTAAAGAGAATTACAGGTCTTACATATTTTAAATAGCTTATAGATAATATTCTCCCCTCTTCATCTCGTTCATTGCTTTTTGGGAATTTATCTATTATAAAAAATAAAGAAAACATAAAAAAGATGATAATAAAAACAAAAAAACCATAAAGAATTGACTGAGCAGTTGATATCTCTTTTCCTGAATAAGATGTTTTAAAAACTCCAATTAATGCCCCCCCTATTTCTCCGTTACTACATTCTACACCATAATTATATGTATTTAATTCTGAAAAATTATCCCCTAATATTTTATTACTCCAATAGCCATTCATATAAGTTGAATTTTCTGTAAATATTAATTCTCCATTAGACTTAGAAAGGTAAAAGGTACAATTTAGATTAGAATTACCCTCGGTTAACCCACTTGTCTTATTATATACAAAAAAATTAAAAATATAATCTTTACTTTGTTTAATCAGTCCCTGAAGTGTAGGTGTAATAATATATCCTTTATCTCCTGAAATTGAAACATAAGTATTAATTACCCCTGCCGAGCTAACATTAAAACTCATTAAAATAATTAAAAAGACAAAAAGTACACCAAGAACTATTTTTTTAGCCATTTGAAAGGTCCACCTCCCGTAGACGCTTCTACATCTGCTTGGTTCATATTTCCTGTTCCAGTTAATTGAGCAATATATGCATGTCTTCTCAATGAACTTCTTTCCTCCCCTCTATAAGCTCTTTCATGAATTGCTTCTACTATTGATTTTATTTCTACGAAAAGTAATTCATACTCCCTTAAATTTTGTTTTCTTCTCTCTTCTTTTATTTTTTCTAATTCATATTCAATTCTTTTTTCTATTTGTGTTAATAATTCTTTTCTTATTTTTTCTTTATCTAAATTAATCCCCACCATTTCCCCTGCAAATAATTTTCTTTTTACTTGTTCCTCAATTCTCTCACGAAGTATTTCTTTACATTCCTCAAAGGAAGGTGTTCTAAAATATAATTCATATTTCATAAACATATTTGCATTAAGTGCAAGAGAAAATTCAAGCATTCTCCTTCTTACTTTTTTTTCATCGAAATTAGATAAAAGAGTTTCTTTATTTATATAAGACCTCATTAACTTCATAAGAGAATCAATAGCATAATCTGTTAATATTCTATCTTTTGAGTTGGGTATTGGTTTCCATGAAGAATTCCCTTCATTATCAAATACGAGAACATCTTGCCTTAATAAATGATAAATATAAGATAATGTTTCATCAACTTCTAATTGTGCTTCTATTAAATTTTTTTCTGCTTCTGCAAGATAATATTGATTTGATGCTAATCGCTGATTTTGTTCTGTTACTGCTCCTGCTAATTGAGCTTGCTGACTCATTGAAATGTATTCTTCTTCATTCATTTTTTATATTAATTATTTTAATTTGCTAAAAAAATATTTAGCATCTTTCTTTGCTTTTAATTTTGTTTCTCTATCTTTTGTTACATTCGACAAAGAGAGTAATGCTTGACCAGCACTTCTATATCTCCTTCTTAATGACCAATTTTTAGGTCTGCTTGATAGCGCTAACCTCCTTCTCGTTTCTATTGGCTTTGATTTACTCCACCCATTTAAAGAGTAGGGAGGTTTTTTTTCTATTGCTTTTGTAAACCATTTTTTCTTTTTCATTTTGTTGTTATGTATGTTTTATTGTATTAAATTTTAGATAAAATCTAAAATATCTATTGGTCTTTGCTGGTACACAACTTGTTTTTTTCTTACGGTTCTCCTCGGCATAGAAGCTCGCCTTTTTATTTTAGTTGGAGCTCTTTGTATCTTTTTTCCTGCAACCGTTGCAAGTTTAGTCAATGTTGGATGTTTAAGTCTATAATTCTCAGCTTTTAGCTCCCTCAAAAGTCTTTTCTTCTCTGCAAGAGCCCTAAGTCTTTCGTTTTCTTCTCGTAGTTTTTCAATACTTACTTTTGGTTTTTTTTCTTTTTTCTTTTTTCTTTTAAACATTCTGCACATACCCTCCTTTCAGCTTTCTAAAATGAAAGATTTCTGCTAATTCTGATTTAGTTGACAATGCTCTTTTACTTGGTTCTATAAATACTAATCCTTTTTTCTCTTTCTTTGTTCTAAATCCTTTTACTTTTGATGGTTTTGTTCCTTTAATTGTAAAGGTTCTTGCCAAAGTTCTACCAACAATAGATTTTCCTATTGTTATTGCTTCCATTGGTGTCCTTCCATAACCTGCAACCCTAAACTTTCCAAACCTACGGATTAGTACAGGATAAAAACTTCTTGATTGTTTTGGTTTTATTATCTGTTTGGATTTGGAGAAACCAATTTTGGATTTTTGGATTGCCTTAATAGTCCTTCCTCTTTGTTTAAATACTTTTACTCCTGCTGTAACATAAGCTAATGTAGTTGATTGTACAAAAGATTTTCTTTCTAAATACTTTGCTAGTTTTGCTTTTGCATGTGTAGTTAATTCTCCAACCTTAAAGGTACTTTGTTTTGCTTCCACAAAGGCTTTATTTGAACTAACAACCTTTTTTTGTTTGAAAGCATAAGCAAAAACCATTGCCTTCTTTTTGGATTTTGATTTAAACTTATGTCTTGTTTTTAGTAAACTACTCTCCAACGACTTATATGAAGGTATGTTAATTATTTTAGTTGGTTGTTTTATTTTTTTATTTTGCATTATTAATTGTGCTTTTGATTGAACCATTATTGCTTCATAGGGGGTTGGGATTGATTTAGATACTTGAAGGTTCATAAGTTTTATTTGAGGAATTTTATTTTCTTCTATAGCTTTTATTGAAGAGGTTACCTTTGGAATTTGAATATATCTTTCATTTACACTTAATTTTACTCCCCCTATTTCTTCTATCTTTAACATATTCTTACTTCGTTTTTTTCTTTCATTAAAGTATTTTACAAAGTTTTCCCTTCTTTTCCTGAATATTTCCTGTTCCTTTTGTCTTGCAATACTTCCTTCTAATTCTCTTAAATAAAAATCTTTCATAAATTTGGATTGCCTTCTACTCGTTGATTTACCTAATAATCCATATTCAAATCCCCCCTTCATCCCTTTTATTTCTTGAGGTATATTAAGTTTTAACAAAAAGTTATTTTTAAATAGAGTTTCTTTTTTTGTTTTAATCCCCTTTCCTCCAGTTCCTTTTTGTATAAACACTCTTAATGGCTGTCTTTTTTGAGAATAATAATTTATTGCTTCAATTAACTTAAAATTTAAATTCTTTAACGTGTTATATTGCTGAAACTCTTTTGTTGGGTGACCATGAATGCTTTCTATAAAAGGTTTGCCTACTTTTAATCTTTTGCTGACAGCATTTTGTAATCCTCTTAAAATAAATTCTTTTTGTAAGTTCTGTTTAAATTCTATTTTTCTTAACTCTTCTTGTCTTGCAATACTTCCTTCTAATTCTCTTAAATAAAAATCTTTCATAAATTTGGATTGTTTAGGTCTTTTATTTGAACTCTTTTTTTCACCAAACCTATAATAGTCCTCAAAACTTGTTGGAGGTTTTCTTGGAAATCTACCTCTTGAAAAACCAGCACCAACAAGAATAGCTTCCTTTGTTGATGTTCCAAAAACCTTTCCTTTCTCATAATAACCCGAGGCTGTATAAACACCTTTACCAACATTATAAGCATAAACTCCAGTTAATGTTGCTCCTGCTGTGAATTCTCCGACTTTAAATGCTTTTGGTAAGAAAGACAACCCACCAACTTTTGAACTTACCTTAACCGCACCTATTTCTGTGAATCTTAATGCAGAACCAACTTTTTTGGATATCATATAAATTGCTACATCTTTTATCATTTCTCCTTTTGTCCAAGGAATAAAAGCACTTCCAGTACCTACTGCAAAACTTGCTGTTTTAGTACCGACGACAGGAGATAAAACATTAATTGCTTTGGTTTCAAAACCTCTTCTTTCTTTTTCTGTTCCGATAAAAGGTTCACTTTTTATTTGCTCCCACTGACCTACTATGTTCTGAAATGTTTGGGATTTCCTTAATTTACTTGGTTTTTCTTTACTAATCTGCACTAATGCAGTTGCTTTTTTCTGTTCTTGAAATTGTTGAATTTCTTGAGGAGTTGCAGGTCTTTCTTGTGGCTCTCCAATAACATTTGGGTTAACATAAGTGTATTCCACCACAGGAACACCATGATAAGTTTCACCTGTTGGTCTTTCCTCAACATAAGGAGAGGTCCTTATTTCGATATTTTGATCAGAAATTGGGGTTGTTGGTCTTTCTATTGTTCCGAACTGCTGCCTTTGTTCTTGTTCTCTTTTATATTTATTTAATAATTCTACAGGCACTTTTGGTTGTGCATTAAGTTGGGAAATATCAGAAGTTTTTGTTTTCTCCTCAAAGAATTCTTTTACTGCTTGTGGCCCGCTTGATATTTTTGTTCCTGTTTTAAATATTTCTGGAGTGGTTTCTTGGGGAGTAGGTGTGGGAGTTGGTTTTTTTTCTGTTTTTTGTATTAATCTTTGCACATCATCTTTATGATACAACATTGCTAATCTTAATTCTTTGTAATATCTAAGATACTTTCCAGTTAAACCTAAAGGTCCTTTTCCCGATAAAGCAAGTTTTCTTGCAATTTCATAGTCTCCTACTGCCATAGATTATCACACCTTTTAAGAGGTTTTGTTAAAAATAATAAAGAAAAAAGGATTTATAAATATTTCTATTCTGTTACATAGTTACAAATTAACAAAAAGGTGGGAGGGAAAGAGGTGAAAGAACCCCCCACCCCTCACCTTTAGGGAAAAAGCCATTCAGACAGGTTTAACAGAACAGAGTTTCCTAAAGGTGAATATGACTTTTAATTTCATTTCCTCCTCCCTTCATAACATCTTTTACATAATCCTGAACTAATATTATAATCACTAAATTCTTCTGGGAGTGAATAAAATTTCATGTAATTCATAATAATGATTTCATTTCTATCTTCATATATATTTCCACACATAATGCAATGATAATAAGGTTTATCTTTTCTCATTCTTTTTGGTATATCATCAAGACAATTTATTTTATGGTTTTTTTTGATGTGAGTCATTTCAACTTAATTAATGCCTCAGTGGGTGGGGGGATGTTCCCAAAGCAAGACCATCTCTGCCCCCCCAGTCGTTACGGCTTTGGTTTTTTCCCACTGAGTATGAAGTGTCAGCAGAGCCAGTCACCCTCTGTTTAGTGAATTTAACTCCTGACAAAGAAACATTTAGGAATGTTCCTTTGGGTGTTTTATTCTGCTGACTATTTTCTTTCATTCTAACCCAAAAAATTTTTTATTTAATTTATTTAACATTTTTTCTCTTTTAATAAAATTTAATAAGTCAAAAATAAATCCAAAAAGAATAAACCCTCCTAAAATAATAGATAAAAAAGAATTCATTAAAAAACCTTTTGTTAAAGCATTGGCTACACTTAGATTAATTTGAGATAATAAAAGAATATATGCATAAATAATTACAAGTAACCAAAAGGTAAAATATACTGAATAAACAAAAAGTCCCATTTCTGTATTATCGATAATCATTTGATAAACTTGCCTGTATTCAATTCTATCTAATTGGTTTAATTTCTCTAAATCTTTTTCTTGTTTCATTTTTTAAACTTTTTATTCTTTCAACAACTTATCTAATTTATATTTTAGAAACTCATTATTAAATTGTTCATAAGTTAAATTTGTTTTATTAATACAATAATTCAATTCTTCTATCGCAAATAATAACACTTTTCTTTCAGATATTGATTTCATTCTCTCATTAACTAATAATCCAAAAAGTAATAAACTAATTATTGCTAAAATTATAAATAATATTATGAGCTTCTTTTCTTTGTCTTTTGTCATTTTTTCTTTTGTTAATTTATATTTCTTATTCATTCCAACTCCTTAAAAGTTTATGAATATAAAGCCCTGCGAACATCAGGGCAAATAAAAGGGTTTTAACTAGCACTTACTTTTTTAACATTAATAGCATCTACCAACTTGCCATCAGATGTTTTTGTTTTGTAAGTTTCTAATACAAGGAGTTTTCCTATCCATTGTTTTGTATCAGATGAACCCACAGCTTCCTCAATTACTCTTGCATTTGTTTTAGAGCAATCAAAGATTTTTTCAATGTCTCCGTTTTTTACAGGGAGATGTAATCTAACTACATCAAACTTTTCTGATTTAACTAAATCACCTTCTCCAATAATCTCCCATAATGCATTTTGGTCTGCATTAACATCTTCAGCTTTTAGGAAACTTCCTTGTTGCTTTGTGTAACTGCTTACATCCATTTTAGACTTTACCTCCTTCCATTTCTATAAATATTATTTGGTTTTTAATAAATCATTAACAACATCTTCTGCAGTTGGGTATTTTTCTCTCATTGCTTTTTTTATATTTTGTTCTATATACTGCTTTAAAATAACTGCATTTTCAGTTGTTGGCTGTATCTCTTTTTCCATTTTGGTTTACCTCCTTTTTTGATAGCATTATTCCAATTATCTCGTCAATGCTTTTATGGCCTTCTTTTAATTTCAAAAGCATTAGTTTTTTCCAGTGTTCCTCTGAAAGTTTGATCGTTTTCATATCTATTAATAGAAAAGTGTATTTATAAATATTATTGTTCTGTAGTATATATTTTTCCACTTGTGTATCATTCCAGAATGGTGATAAACATTTAAATAGTTGTGCTTTTTCAAAAAAAGTATGGAATGGAAAGAGTGGATTGGAAAAAAAGTTTTTGTTAAACTTACTGACGGACAAATCTTTTCTAATTCAGAAGTTCTTGCATATGAAGAACCTTTTTTATCACTTACTGATAAATTTGGTTATCCTGCTGTTATAAATACTCGATCTATTATGAAAATAAAAGAAGAGGAAAATAAAGATGACGAAAAAGAAAACAGCAGATAAACAAAAAGAGGAAGAGATTATTGGATTAAGTGAAGAAAAGTTCAAGAAACTTGAATTATCTGAAACTGACCTTGAAGCAGAAGAAGAGGAATTACACCAAAAATTAAGAGACGCTTATTTTAATATTCAGGAATTATTAAAAACATATTGTGATTTAAAAGAGGATGACTACAACATAATTGCTCTTTGGATTATTGGCACTTATTTTCATGAACAATTTGAAACTTATCCTTTCCTTTTTTTAAATGCAATGAAAGGTTCTGGGAAAACAAGAACTCTTAAATTAATAACTAAACTATCAAAAGATGGTGAAGTTCAGGCATCATTAACAGAAGCAGTATTATTCAGAACAAAAGGAACACTTGGATTAGATGAGTTTGAAGGAATAACAAGAAGAGGTAGTGAAAATTTAAGGGAATTATTAAATACTGCTTATAAGAAAGGAACAAGAATTAAAAGAGTAAAACAAATTAAAACACCAGAAGGAACACAATATGGGATTGAAGAATTTGATGTTTATAGACCTATAGTTATGGCGAACATTTGGGGGATGGAGGAAGTACTTGGAGATAGGTGTTATTATGTGATTTTAGAAAGGTCAAATAATGCCAGAATTACGAAACTCATGGAAATTTATGAAAATGAGGAAATTTTTCAAAAAACGAAAGAATTATTATTTAGTGTAGTTAAGTGTAGTGTAGTTACCGTAGGAAATGTATATAAGGCATGGAATTTGTATGTTAAATCACATAATATAGATGATATATACATTACTACACTTACAAGAAACTACACTAAACTACATAAATTAAAATCAATTTTTCGGAAGTTATACGAAACTCAAATTGATGGGCGTTCTTTAGAAATAACCTTTCCTTTATTAATAATTGCAATGGAAATTGGAGATGATATTGTTGAAAAAACATTAAAAATAATTGAAGAGTATGCTAAAAAAAGGAGAGATGAACAATTTGTAGAATCAAGAGATGTTTCATTAATTGATTTTATTAGTCAAAAAGTAGATGATGGAAACTGGATAAGAATAAGTGAATTAACAAGAGAGTTCAAAGAATTTATCCAAAGTAATGATGAATTTATTAACTCTAAGTGGATGGGAAGAGCATTGAAGCGTCTTAATTTAATAAAAAATAAGAAAAGAATGAGTGGTGGAATACATGTTATTCTTGATATTCCCAAAGCACAAAAAAATATTTTAATGTTTAAAGATGAAAAATGAAAGGAGGAAAAAATCAGACAAGATGACAAAAACAAAAGTAGAACTTCAAGCTCTAAAGAAAGAAAAAATATCTGTTGAGATTATTGGAGTAACACCTCTTTTAATGGAAAAGATGGATATGGATGTTGTTGAGAGATATAACCTTAAAAAAGGTAAGAAAATGTCTAAAAAAGATGATGTGCTTGAAGAAGAAAAGTATGAATATAAAAAACATAAAACAAAAGATGGAAAAGTAGGATTTCCAGCAATTGCTTTTCTTAAAGGAATGGTAGAAGTTGCTCCATATATAGATGGAGTGGATAAAAAGAAAGTTAGAGGTTCTGTTAGAGTTCTTGGGGATATAATTCCTATAAATTATAAGAAAGAATACAAAGATGTAAAATGGGGAAGAACATCTGGTATAACAAAATCTCCAAGAAAAATAATAAGACCTATGTTTGAAGATTGGAGTTGTAAGTTAGATATTGTATATAACTCTGCAAATATCTCAGCAGAACAAGTAATCAACTTACTTAATTGGGCAGGTTTTCAAATAGGGATTGGAGGATTTAGACCAGAAAAATCTGGGAACTTCGGTCAATATGAAGTGAAAACTTAATCACAATAACTTTATTTATTTTTATTTTTTTATTTTTCATATTCATTTGGCACGGCTCGGCATGGTTTGGCAAGGTTTGGCGTGGCGCGGTTAGGTTAGGCGTGGCGCGGCTCGGCTTGGCACGGCGGGGTCAGGCTCGGCGAGGTTTGGTTCGGCACGGCATGGTTTGGCAAGGCGAGGTAGTTAGCCTTTAATCTTTAAAAGGCAATATTAAATAAATAAGTGTAAGGAGGTTAAAAAATGAAATACAAAAAAATATATAAAAGAAGGCATGGTGCACCCTTTAAAGAAGAGGATACACAGGAAATAGGGGAATTTATAGAGAATTGTTCAGATAAAACAACAAAAGGGATTTTAGAAGAAATAAAAAAACACCCTGAACATAAGATTTATTCCTTATTTGAATGGGATAAAGATAAAGCAGTAGAATTATACCAACTTCAAAGAGTCCGTGAGATAGTATCTCATATAGAAGTTGAAGTAATAAAAATTGGCAGTTCCGAACCTGTAGAACTTAATGTATCCCTTAGTGCTTTTAAATCCGTTGTTCCAGTTAATTCAACTGAAAGGGTATTTGTTCCAATAGATGAAGTAATGAGTAATAAGAATTATAGGGAACAAGTAATTGAAAGAGCAAAAGTTGAATTAAATAATTGGATAGAAAGATATAGTCAATATGAAGAATTAGAAAAGTTGGCTATGAAGATAAAAAAAGAATTAGATGAAGAAGATTAATTTTATTTATGTTCATCTTGTCTGATGAAACTACGGCGAGGCGAGGTTCGGCGAGGTCTGGCACGGCAAGGCGAGGTTTGGTGCGGCACGGCGCGGCGAGGCGAGGTCTGGCAAGGATTGGCGAGGCAAGGTCGGGCAAGGCACGGTGTGGTTTGGCAAGGCAAGGCACGGAGAGTTCCTGCTCTCTATAAAAAGCAGGATTAAATAATAAAGAAAAATGAAAGCAGTATATATAAGAACAAGCACAGAAGAACAAAATCCAGAAAATCAATTAAAAGATATAGAAACAATAGCAGGAAAAGACTATGTTTTATTTAAAGATAAACAAAGTGCTTGGAAAGAGGATAAAGAAAGAGAAGCATTTGAAAAATTAAAGAAAGAAATAACTAAAAGAAAAATAAATGATATTTATGTATGGGATTTAGACAGGATTTATAGAAATAGAAAGAAATTAAAGCAATTCTTTGAGTTTTGTAAATTATATAAATGCAAAATTCATTCTTATAGGCAACAATGGTTAGAGGAATTGCATAAAATACCAGAACCATTTAATGAAATAATGCACGAATTAATGCTCAATATTATGGGTTGGTTAGCAGAAGAAGAATCACAAAAGAAATCTGAAAGAATAAGAATGGCAGTAAGAAAAGAGAATGGAATAACTAAATCATATAAAGGAAATAAATGGGGCAGAAAAGCATTAAAATTAGAAAAACAGATAATAGAACTTTATAATCAAGGAAAGAAATATAGAGAGATTTGTAAAGAAGTTTATTATTGGGATAAGAATAATCATAAGAAATATGTCAGTTTAGGATTTGTTCATAAAACAATATCAAAATTTAAAGAAGTAAATAAATCGCAAGAAGTAGTTTCACAAAAGAACTAATTAATGAAAATGGCAAAACAAAAGATACTAATTTCAATTGAAGAAGGATTAAGAGAGGAAGTTGAGAAAATAATCTATAAATGGGGAGGTAGGTTTTCACCACTAGTAGAAAGATTGATTAGTGATTTTATAGACAAAAATAAAACTAATTGTAACTCCAAAAAGAATACAAACATTTAAATATAAGTGAGTGTTGAGTATAATATGAAACAAATAACAATTAACAAAACAGTGTCAAGGAATTTTATTGTAGATATTGTAGCTTCATTCCAAAATATGTTTGGATTAAATTTAACAGGTTATGAAAAAATGGTAGAGAAAGGGATGAAACAAATTCAGAAAGAAATTAAAAATAAAGATTTAAAGTGGTTTAGATATGAAATAACCCAATTAACAAATGGGGCATTGTCTATAACACTTTATGGGGAGGAAAAATGAATTTTTTTCATATAGGGATATTACTTTTTATATTATCAGCATTTATGTTTGGTGTAGGGGTTCAAAATAATGATATTACTTTAATAGATAATGCTTTAAACAATGTAAGTAATGCAATAACAACTATTGATTTAGATAATTCAAGTGCATTTAGTGAATTAAAAGAAAATTCATCAATACCTAATGCAGAAGGATTAATAGACATAATTGAACAAGGAGTAAAATTTGTTGGTGTAATAGGTGTAGAAATGTTTAGAGCAGGTGCTTATTTTGGACACGATAACCCACAATATTTTTCACCAGAATTTATATTAAAATTAGCTAAGTGGTTAGTAATATTAGTAATAATTAGTTTATTAATTAAACCAATAAGTTATTTGGTTGTTTTATTGATACTTTTTGGGATTTGGATTAAAGATAAATTTAGAAAATGAAAACTAAAAAACAAAACAAAGGAATAAAGAAATTAGTATTAATCAAATGGCGAGATGTAGTTTTTTATAATGGTCATAAAGATATTAATGAAATTGATAATTTATTACCAGAAGAATATCTAACAGCAGGATTTTTAATAAAAAAAGATAAATATTATGTAACATTAGCATTAACATTAAGAGAAGATGGAGAAGGCTTTACAGATGTTTATAAAATTCCAGTAGGATGTATAATTAAATTAAAATATTTAGGAGATAAGGATAAATGAAAAAAATAATAAAAAGTTTTTTAAGTATATCATTATTGTTAGCTGTTGTGGGGATGTTTTTTGGTATATATATAAATGATGTATGGGTATTTTTAAGTTATACTAATTTATTTGTATTAGTTATTATTTTAGGATTTGTTATGGATATTCATTATGAATTAACAAGGTTAGTAAATAAAATAAAAAGAACAAAAAATGAAAAAGAAAGTAAAAATAATTGAAAAAAAGAAGAAAAGTGATTTTTGGAGTAATTTTATAGAAATATCAGTGGCTATAATGGTGGTGTCATTTGCTATTGCATCAGTAATTTTCTTATTAGTTTATCTTATGTTTTTGAACACACTTAAATTAGATTATTCTTTTTGGATTTTTTTAACTATTTTGTTTTGTGTAGCGTGGATTATGACAGCAATGCTATTAAGTGCGAAGGCAAGTAACTATAAAACAATAACTAAAGAAAAAGAAGTAATAATAGAAGAAATTAAATCAAATAAGAGAAAAAAATGAAAACTAAAAAAACAGAATATAAAGCGTCAGCAAAAGCAATTAGGGAAAAAACATACAAACCAAAAACAGAACCAACAATACTGAAATGCACAAACAAAGAATGCAATTATGAATGGGAATACAAAGGTAAAAGTCCATTTTATGCAACTTGTCCAAGATGTTACAGAAAGATAAACATAAAGAAACAAAAGAAAAATGTTTAAACAAGAATTAATCAGATTTGCAGAAAATCTCTTTGAAATTTGGAAAGAATACTTACAAGAAAGAATTTTAGAAGGAGATTTTAGTGTAGATTTAGATGAAGAAGATATTAAAATGTTAATTCCAGATAAACAAAAATTAGAAAGCATAGTAGAAGAAACAATGAACAAAATTAAATTTGAAGACGAAACAAGAGATTTTTATGAAGAAGATGAAGAAACAAAAGGATTTTTCAGGAGGTTGATTAAAAAATGAAAGAAAAAACATTGAATAAGAAGATGATGACTCCTTATGAAGCAGTAAGGAAGTTTGAAAAAGAATGGGATAATAATAACCCAGAACTAAAATGTGTTTTGGATTCAGAAGACGTCAGACAATTCATAAAAGAGATTTTAGATTTACTTGATGAAATTAAACCATACAGATGGGAATGTGGTAGATTGGGTTGTAGTGGTGTGTTTTCATACGAAGTTCATAGTTGTCCTATATGCCAAAGTAATGAAATTAGAGAAATTATTCAAATCAATAAAAAAGAATTAGAAGAAACAATCAAACAAAAATCAGGATTTAAGGAGTTGAAATGAAAAAACAAACATTAAAAGATAAAAGGAATGTCTTTAAATATTATACTCTTTACGAAGAAGAAGATGTAAAACAATTCATCAAAGAGATTTTAGATGAGATTGAGTTTGCACAACAAGACCCTTACAATGGATTTGATGGACAGATTTTTGAATTAATACCAAGAATAATCGAACAAAAATCAGGATTTGAGGAGTTGAAATGAAATTACAGGAAAACATTAAATTAAATGAAAAGACCTTTAAAGTAAGGGTAATGGGTATTAAATCCAATAGAGGTTTTGTCCTCCAAAGCTAAAAAAATGGAAAGCAAGATAATTCATGGAGATTGTATTGACGAATTGAAGAAACTGCCAGACGCAAGTGTTGATTTAGTTGTTACAGACCCTCCTTTTTTTATGAAATTAGACCATTTCAAAACACGAACTTTTTTCAAAAGGAATTTTGCTGATATAGGAATTATAGAAAACTTTTTTAGAGATGTTTTTCAGCAGATTTTTAGAGTATTAAAACCAACAGGAAGAATGTATTGTTTTTGTGATGGACAAAGTTATCCTTTATTTTGGTATCATATTTTTCAATACACTAAATCGGCACGACCTTTAATTTGGAATAAAAAAACAAGTATTAATGGATATTCTTGGAGGCATCAACATGAGTTAATTATTTTTGCAGAGATGCCTCAAGCAAAACCTGTTCCAACTGGAGATGGAGATATTTTAGAATGTCGTGCTGTTCCTGTTGGAAAAAGAATACACCCTGCTGAAAAACCTGTTGAATTATTAAAAAAGTTTATTGAAAAAAGCTCTGATGAAAATGATATTGTTTTAGACCCTTTTGCCGGTAGTGGGTCAGTAATGAAAGCGTGTATAGAAACAAATCGTAAATATATTATGATAGAAAAAGAATCATCTTATTTTGAGCTTATGAAACAATCGGACAAAACCTCTACTTCGCAGACTTCGTTAAATCCTAATACTAAACAAAAAGCAGGATTTAAGGAGTTAGAATGATAACAGAAAAAGAATTAAAGGATTTACTAATAGAAAAACAAAGATTACAAATAGAAGATTATGATAGTTATGACAGGTCTATTGAGATTAGATTTATATTGGAATTATTAGAATTAATTAAACAAAAAAGGAGAGAATTAGTAAAATGAAAGAAAAAACTTTGAGTGAGAAAAAAGGATATGTAGATAGTTGGGAGATTAGGGATGCAAAAGATGTTCATCCAAGTCATATTACTGCTGTTTATGAAGAAGAAGATGTCAAACAATTCATAAAAGAGATTTTAGATGAGATTATGTTGATAAAAAATAAAGATGGATATTATGTTTTTGATGAGAATGCAGAATGGTTATATAAAAAAATTAGAGAAATAATCAAACAAAAATCAGGATTTAAGGAGTTGAAATGAAAAAACAAACATTAAAAGATAAAAGGAATGTCTTTAAATATTATACTCTTTACGAAGAAGAAGATGTTAAACAATTCATTAAAGAGATTTTGGATGAAGCAAATAAATATCTTAAAAATCACGGAGAAGAATTAGAAAAATGGTCAGAAGGAGATTTAGATATTGAAAGTAATCAATGGATAAGAGCTTGGATTAAGGATTATGTTAAAATAATCAAACAAAAATCAGGATTTGAGGAGTTAGAATGAAGAGAAAAACAAAACTTTTCTTTGGAATATCTATTTGGTTAGGAATAGGTTTATTTAGCACGATTTTTGGATGGGAACATTTTGTGACATATGTAATTGGAGTTTATACTTATCTTACTTTTGTTTTGCCATTTGAGAAAGAGGAGTTAGAATGACCCACATAAAAAAAACTTACAAAATTAAGAAATTAGATGATTTAGATATAAGTAAAAGAATGAGAAAAGATAAGATTTATTATCACTGTGTAAAGTGTGGCAATTTATATGAGGACAAACACCAAAGGATAATTATGAATGAAACAAAATTTTAC
>Ga0190329_1000056_pt1 | contig 30397 bp, 29 predicted proteins | sample 48720423_MG_FD_161655 | JGI IMG/M metagenome (GOLD analysis project Ga0190329, IMG submission 161655) | Hydrothermal vent sediment bacterial communities from Southern Trench, Guaymas Basin, Mexico - 4872-04-2-3_MG | ecosystem: Environmental > Aquatic > Marine > Hydrothermal vents > Sediment ... | reverse complement strand
GCAGCAGATATTCTTTGTGGAACTTGATGTAAGGCCGAGAAGGAGAAGATTAGTAGTGCAAATAATGGGCGATTAGATTCTCAAGACCATAAAGTCTCTCCCGACTATCCCGTTTTCTCCAACTTTCTCCTCTAATTCTTCGTGAGCGTAGTTTGAGTGGCTTATGTGGACAAAGAGGGTTTTATTTGCCTCCACCTTTTGGGCAAATTTGATAGCATCTTCGACTCCAAGATGGGTTTTGGGAATTGAATACTTTTGCGTCATCTCGGAGACCAGCAAATCAGCTCCTTGGATTTCTTCTAACAGTTCATGATTTCTTAAGATTTCCGGCCCAGTGTCCCTTGTTATAGCAATTCTCTTTCCTTTTACCTCTAAAATAAATCCTCCTGCTACATTACCTGGCTGATGAACTACGGGGAAGTGCTTTACTTTAAATTTCCCGAAATCATACCACCTATTGAACTCAAGTGAGGCATACTCCCATTCCCTGATCCCTAGGAACGTCTCCTGTAAATGTTTTGCAAGATCGAGGGTCTTCTCATGAGAATAGAAGCGTATCTTTTTGAACACCTGCAACTCGGGAAGCCCACCTATATGGTCAAAGTGAGGATGAGTTATAACTCATCAGGCGGGAAGTCCCCTTCCGAAAGGGCGGGGTAGTTCACATAACTCATGTGATAATATAAATCTGGAGAAGGATCTATTAAGACATTTATCTGGGGGATATACATAGAGAATCTTGTTCTTCTGTATTGAGGAAACCTTCTTGCTCTTGAACAGTTTTCACACTCACACAATACTTTAGGCGTTCCACTGTAGGATCCGGAACCGAGTAGAATGACTCTCATTTTCCTCCCTCCAGAATTTCCTTCCATATGGGATTATTGTGAACTATTATCCACCATTCTTTAAGCTCTCTTCTTTTTCTCTTCCAGTCTGGATGGAATTTCTCAACTAACTTCCAGAATCTTTTAGAGTGATTCATTTCTACGAGGTGGGCAACTTCATGGCTCACTAGGTAATCTATGAGTTGCGGTGGTAGAGCAAGCATTGCTAAATTGAAATTCAAGTTTCCTTTTGGGGAACAGCTTCCCCATCGTGTTTTTTGCTTTCTAATAAAGACTTTATTGACATTTACATTCAATTTTTTCGCTTTTTCTTGGATTAAAGGGGTTATTATCTCTTTAAGTCTTACTCTAAGTGTCGATTCTAATTTTTTATTGTGAGGGAGTTTTATCATGTTGTCATTAACCTTAAACTTCTCTCCAGACCCAGTATTGTAGAATCTCCCAAGATAAGGGAACCCTGAAAGCTGCTTGGCCTTTTCAATAGCTTCAATTTTAGTTATAATCCATTTCTCTTTTGCTCGTAAAAAAGGCTCAACTCTTCTTGTTGGAGAAATAATTTCCAGTTTTCCACTAGGGGTCATGTAGATTCTCATATACCTTACCTTTCTTACGCTGACCTCATACTGTATTCTTCTTCCACTGAGTTCTATCTCTGGCATATCAAATATTTAGCATTGAATGTTTAAGTGCTTTTTTAAGAAAATGATTTAATATTTGAGTCAATGAAACTTATTGGGAAATAACATGAGAAAGATGCTCTATGTGATCCTGCTGGTTGGATTTTTTGCAATACTCAGCTCTACAATGAGTAAATCACCAACACTTCCACTATATGCTCAGAGTTTGGAGCTTACTCGGGGAGAAATAGGGCTAATTGCCTCTGTATCCACTATAACCGGTATTTTCATGAATTTTATCTCTGGATTATTAAGTGACATCTATGGAAGAAGAAAGCTTCTCAACATTAGTGGATTTGTGTTTTTCTCAGCCCCTCTCTTGTATTTCCTTGTTAACAATGCTATAACATTGGCGTTGGTAAGAGCTTACTATGGAGTAGCAACCGCAATTTTTGTACCGGTTTCTCTTGCATTAATAAGTGATCTTTACCCCGAAAAGAAAGGCACGTTCATGGGAATTTTAAGCTCCTCAACTCTTGTTGGAAGGGCCCTTGCTCCCCTGTTGGCAGGTAGCTTAGTATATTTTGTAGGGTTTTGGATAGTCTTTTTGCTGTGTTCGTTTTTCGGTTTAATAGTTTTTGTATTAACTTTTACGTTCCCAGATACTGGGAAAGAACTCGAGAAGTTTGAGTTTTCTTTTAGTTCATCCCTCTTGATTTTAGGTCTACTTGATGCAGCTGTTTACATGGCTTATCAAAGCATTGAGACCTTTTTACCCCTTTTTTATTTTTTCGAAAATAAAGCATGGCTTTCAGGATTGATCCTAACAATTGAAATTTCCATAATGGCAGTTGTGAAACCTTATGCTGGATATTTAAGTGATAAAATTGGACGAGTAAAGCCTGTGATCTTTGGGATCAGCATGTTAAGTTTGGCAATGTTTTTGTTTGCTCTTTCAAGCTCTTTGATTTTAGTAATCTTCGGTGCAATACTCTTTTCGTTGGGGGCCTCGATTAGTGAGGCTTCAACTAAACCTTTAGCGACTGAGATCTCAAAACTCAGAGGAACAGCATTGGGCTTTTTGGAGAGTATAAAAGACGTTGGGCAGGCATTGGGTCCCATAGTTGTTGGATTCTTAGGTTTTAGATTTGGTTTTGCATTTGTTGGAGTCTTTGCAGTTCTTGCATTGAGTATTTTTCTCCTAAATTTTGAGTTAAGAAAGAAGAGGTAGATATTATGACACTTTCATTTAGACCGGTCTGGTTTGATTCAATGGGAGCTAAGAGCTCTTGCGTGTTAGTTAAAACTCCTGATATTTCCATAATAATAGATCCGGGAATTGCAATTATGCAGCCAAGCTTTCCAGCATCTGAGGAGAAAAAGGTTGAATGGTTAATTAAGGGAGAAAAAGCAATAAAAAATGCCAGTAAGGAAGCTGATGTCCTCGTGATATCTCATTATCACTATGATCATTACTTCCCCGATGACTTGGAAGTTTACAGGGGTAAGAGGCTTTTAGCCAAAAACCCGAATGAATACATAAATGATTCCCAGAGGAAGCGAGCGGATTATTTCTATTCAAACCTCTGCAGGTACTTTGGAGGCTTAAAGCTGGAAGACCTCTGGAAAAAGGGGGAAGCAAAGAAATACTCAAACCCCATGGATAAATTACCAATAGCCGTTTCAAAGGACTTTGGAGAGTACAATACACGGAGAAAGCAGCTCCTTGAGAAAGGGTTAAAATGGTTTGAAAACAGGGTAGATATGTGGAACCGAAGTCCTAAAATTCCAGAGGTGAAGTTTGAGGATGTTGAAGTTCATTTTGCTGACGGAAGGGAGTTCCAGTTTGGAGATACAAAGGTGAGATTTACAGGCCCCATGTTTCATGGAATTGAGTTTTCAAGGGTGGGATGGGTTATTTCAACTGTGATTGAATATGAAGATGAGAAGCTCATCCATTCAAGTGATTTAAACGGCCCCATAATAGAGGACTATGCAGAGTGGATAGTCAAAGAAAATCCCAATATTCTCATTTTGGATGGCCCTATGACCTATATGCTCGGCTACCTTCTTAACAAGATCAATTTAAGAAGAGCTGTTGATAACGCGGTGAAAATTGTAAGGAAAATTGATGCAGAAATTATTATCTATGATCACCATTTGCCGAGAGAGCGTCACTTCAAAGAACACACAAAGGAAGTATGGAAAACTGCGGAAAGACTTGATAAAAACCTTCTAACTGCTGCTGAATTTTTGGGAATGAAACCAAAAGTTTTGGAGGTTTGATATTTGGGATATCGTTTTAACTCTTTAATTAAAATTTATTGATGGTGATGATGATGAACATTGGGGAAGCTGATAAGCTGAGAATCTATACTCTAGCTGAGGACTATGCTGGGTATAATAGCCCATTTTTGGCGCAACATGGAGTTTCCTTTTTGATTGAAGTAGAATTTGATGGGAATAAACGAAGAGTACTCTTTGATACAGCATCTTACGCTGATCCCATTCTTTTCAACATGGAAATTTTGGGAATTGACCCAAAAACAGTGGATATGATAATACTTTCACACAGCCATTTTGACCATACAGGCGGTTTGCTGGGCATCATGAAGAAGATAAACAAAGAAATTCCTATATTTGCTCATCCCAATATTTTTAAAGTAAGTTTTGCCATGGAACCAGAGTTCATGTACGCAGGAATATCCCCATTAAGAGGAGGCTCAAAAGAGGAAATTGAAAAACTTGGTGGTGTTTGGGTTCTGAGCAGAGATACTATAAAGTTAATGCCGGGTGTTTTTACGCTTGGAGAAATAACAAAAGAAGAGAAAGTCGAGTTCGAGAGAAATACTACAATAAGCCTTTATAAGCTTGAAAATGGAAAAATAGGGCCGGATGATATCGAGGATGAAATGGGGCTTGCAATAAATACTAAGAAAGGTTTAGTGGTCATTGGGGGATGTGCTCACCCTGGCATTATCAGCATGGTAAAAAAGGCTGTAGAACTGAGTGAAATTACCAAAGTACATGCCGTTATAGGTGGATTCCATTTAATAGAGGCAGATAATGAAAGAATTCAGAAAACTGTAGAAGCACTTAAAGAATTAGGGGTTAAGAGGGTTTTCACCGGACATTGTACAGGGCTTGAAGCCGAGGCACTGTTTGCAAGGGAATTCGGGAAGAATTTTGAAAAACTCCACTCTGGAAAAGTCATAGAAATCTAGAAGTCTTAAAATTTCAGCTTTTCTCTTTTAAGAATGCTATAACATGGAGTCTCTTAAATTTCAAGTTCAAGATCACAAAAAATTGAAACGGAAATTAGCAGGGGTATTCTCACTTTACAGGAAATGCACCAAGCTGCTGAAGCATACTAAGTAGATCATAACTCCACCACATTTCTGCAATTTTGTCGCCTTCAAAGCGATAAATAGATGTTCCTTCAATAGTTACCTGTTTTCCAGTTGGAGGGATTTTACCACCCATCATCTCGCCTTTTTGAGTTCCAGTGACTTTCCATCGTTTTACAGCTTTGTCGCCTTTGATAATGGTATCTTCAATAGTTACATGAAAATCAGGGAACGTCTTGTGGTTGAAGAGTACCCATTCTTTAAACTTCTCGAGATTTGTAATATCTGGATTAGCAGGGTCGTGATTTACGAAATTTTGAGTATAAAACTCATCTAATGTATTTACATTCCCCTTGTTCCAGACTTCATCCACCATCTGCTGTATAATTCTTTCTTTCTCTGTCATTCTTCTTATACCTCCTTTTTCATTCTATTTGTATATTTCGTATTTAAAGTATATAAGAATTTGTATTATGTAAAAATAATGTAACATCCAAGTTTACAAAAGAAAAATAAAGACGTTAAAAGAGAATTTCATTTCAAGATTATTCTTGCGTCAACTATGACTGTGCCCTCGCCTTCGGGGTAAACGAAGACTGGGTTCAAGTCCATTTCTTTAATGTAGTCTTTGAGGTCGTTAATGAGTTGTGAGACTTTTAGCATCATGTCGACTATGGCCTTCATGTCAGCTGGTGCCTCTCCTCTTGCTCCAGCTAAAATTGGATAACCTTTAATGCTTTTTATCATTGCCCAAGCGTCTTTCTCTTCAATTGGGATTATTCTGAAGGTCACATCCTTGAGGATTTCAACAAAAATTCCACCGAGGCCAAACATGAGTGCATGTCCAAACTGTGGGTCTTCGGTAACACCAATGATGATTTCTCTTCCGGGTTTGAGCATTGGGGCTATTAAAACACCAAGAATCTCTGCATCTGCTTTATATTTTCTGGCATTCTCGTGGATTTCTTCCCATTTTTGTTTGAGTTCTTCATCGTTCTTTATGTTGAGCATGACGACTTTTGCGTCACTCTTGTGGAGGATTTGTGGTGACATTAGTTTCATAACTACTGGATACCCTATTTCGTTGGCATATTTTATAGCCTCATCTACAGTTTTTGCAAGTTTTTCCTCTGGGAGGGGTAGCCCATAAGCTTTTAAAACCTGTTTTGCTTCATATTCAACTAAAGATTTCCTCCCCTGACTCAAAACCTCTTCAATCACTTTCAATGCTTCTTCCTTCATATTATTCCCCCCATAATAAGGAAATAAGGAGTCGAATCACTCCTCATTTAATTTTTCCAAATACTTTGCATATTGAACAAGTCCGGCCATTGCCCTGACTCCTCTCTCAGGTGTTGGGTATACTGGAACTCCCTTATTTTCAAGCATTTTTGCATAATATTCGGTCTTTTTACCACCCATTGCAACTGCTACTATTGGTTTCTCACTCTTCTTTGTATATTCTGCTAGGATTTCTATGATCTCCTCTTCTTTTAACAATGGTACTTGGAAAAGAACTATTATAACTATTGCGTCAACATTTGGATCATTCACAAAAGCTTCAATTGCATATTTGTATCTCTGAGCGTCTGTATCTCCAACTACATCAGTTGGATTGCCAGCTACGGCGTGTGGTGGGAAGTGCTCCTTTAGGTATTTAATTGTCTTCTCACTAAGTTCGGCCATTTTAAGGCCAAATTTGGCAACAGCGTCACTTGCCATAACTCCAGCTCCGCCACCATCAGTAATGATTCCAATTCTGTCTCCTTTTGGAAGTTTGCATTTTGCGAAAGCCTTAGCAACATCAAACATGTGTTCAAAATCCTCAGCCCTTAATATTCCAGTTTGTTTGAAAACAGCATCGTATATTATATCGGCACCGGCCAATGACCCAGTGTGAGAGGATGCTGCTTTAGCTCCATACTCAGTTTTCCCGCTTTTGAGGGCTATGACGGGTTTTACTTTTGTTATTCTCTTTGCAGCTTCAATGAATTTTCTCCCCTCTTTCACTCCTTCTATGTAAAGAGTAACGGCCTTTATACTCTCATCATAGATGAAGTAATCCATTAAATCTGCATCATCAACGTCAAGTTTATTTCCATAACTTACCATCTTTCCAATCCCTATGCCTGCTCCTGCTGCCCAATCAAGCATTGCTGCAGCGAAGGCTCCGCTCTGAGTGACAAATGCTATTGAACCACTTTTTGGTCTGTCCATTTTTTCATCTGGGAGGAACACTGTATCTACTCCAGTGTCTGGAACATATACTCCAACACAGTTTGGCCCTATGATCCTTATTCCATTTTCTTTTGCTATTTGGAGGATTTCTTCTTCCATTTTCTTTCCTTCTTCTCCAAGTTCCCCAAAACCACCTGTAATGATTATCACAGACTTTATTCCCTTTTCGGCAATTTCTTTCATAGTTTGTGGGACGAATGGAGCTGGTATGGATATTACTGCCAAATCTGCATCTTCTGGGAGCTCTTTCACACCTTTGTAAACCTTGTATCCCTCTATCTCGTCCAGCTTGGGGTTCACTGGATAGATGCTTCCCTTAAAAATTCCTTGCTCCTTATTTTTCTTGAAATTCTCAAAAATTACATTTCCAACTTTTCCTTTTTTATTTGTTGCACCAATAATGGCAACAGCCTTGGGCTCGAAGAAAGGCCTGAGTTCATCGATAATTTTTGGGCGGTTCATGATATCACCTCAAAATTTTATGAATAAATTTCCACTTGACCTTTATCTTCTTCTGTATAAAAGTTTTATGTGAGTAAAATAAGCTCTTTGATGAATCAATAGGAACATCACTGCCCTAGAATTGAAAAAATATCAAACGCCTTTTGTTATTGTATTTAAAAATTCAAGGCTTTTTAGAATGTCTTCAAAGGTTTTCACTTCTAATGACATAGGGATATCCTTAAGTTGGTTGAGTAGGGTTTTCCACGGTATGTTACCTTCCCCAAGGGCTAGATGGGAGTCATTTGCGCCATGATTATCACTTAGGTGTGCATAAATAATTCTGTCTTCTAAAAGCTCAATAAATTTATCAAACTGAGCGTTAACAGTATTTAAATGCCCGATATCAAAAGTAACTAATATCTCCGTTCCATCTATCAATTCTTTAATACGTTCCGGTGTTTGGCCATCAAGAATAGGGTATGATGGCATATTCTCTAGAGTCACTGTTATTCCAATTTTTTGGGAAATTTTACTAATTTCTTCTAATGATCGTTTTTGGACTTTTTCATAGGCTTTTGGAAAGCGGCTACTTAAAGGCGAGTGATGGCCCGGGTGGATAACTACAAGCGCAGAACCCATCTCATGTGCAATTTCAAAGGTTTCAAAGAGGAGTTCTAGTGAGGTCCTCCTAACTTTCTCGTTTAGGGATCCTATGTTTACATCACTGAAGGGAGCATGGATAATATTCTTTAACTTGGCCTCTTCTAGAAAATTCATGTGTACTTTGTAATTATGTCGGTTTAGTGTGTGATATCCCTCGTTCACTATTTCTATAAAATCGATTTTAAGTTGGCTTATTTTATGAAGGGCAAGAGTGAGGCTTTTGTTGTATAATGCTTGTGTTGAGACTCCTATCACTTTTTTCACCTGGAAGACTAAGAAGAGAGAGTATAAAAAGATATCAGTCTCTAGATTTAGGCAAAAATGGGATTAGCCAGTCTAAAAAGCTATCTATGCTTCTTGTTTGTATATATAAGGTACCACTTCCATAAAATTCGGCAACAAGACCTTCTCCACCAAAGATTGTGCTCTTGAGCCCACCTACTCTTTTTACTCTAAAATCAAGTCCTTCTGTAAAGGCTACTAAGTGGCCCGTATCTATGATAAATCTTTCGTTCCTCAGTTCTTTTTTATAAATCCCTCCAAAACTTGAAAGAAATACTGTACCGTCTCCACTTAATTTTAAGAGGAATAGACCTTCTCTTGAGAAGAATGTCTTTGCACCACCAAATTTTGTGTCTATTTCAATAGTTTCTGAGCTTGCCAAAAATGCACCACTTTGAGTATACAATGTCTCCCTAATCTCTAATGCCGCTATATCCCCCATGTAAGCAGGTGCAAGCCCAATATTTCCTTTTCCTTCTTCGGCTCTGAAGGTATTTATGAAAATACTCTCCCCACCAAGCATCGAACGTTTGAGGGCTTTAAAAATTCCTCCTGTTTTTGTTTCTATTTTTATGGTGGGGCTCATATGTACCATTGCACCGGGTTCAGCTTTAATGGCCTCTCCCTCTTCAAGCTCCACTTCAACCAAGCTAAAACTAGGTCGTTGAATAATTTCGTATCTCATTCATAACACCAAGAATAGGTGGGGTTTGAAGTATATAAACTTTATTTGCTTTATTTTATATGTTCTTTTTTTATAAGGTTGTTATTGTACGGACAAAGATCCTGAAAGAAGCATTCGTGGCATTTTGGGCCTATTGGTCTGCAAATACTTTTCCCGTGATCTACCATTGCGTGGTTTACATATATCCACAAGTCCTCCGGGATCAACTTTTTTAAATACTCCTCAACTTTCTCTGGCGCAACTGTTGGAGGGGCTAAGCCTAAGCGTTTGCTTATTCTGTTCACGTGGGTATCAACAGGGATAGTTTGTTTTCCAAATCCGTAAGCTAAGACAATGTTTGCACACTTTCTTCCAATTCCTGGAAGTTTCATAAGTTCCTCAATTTTATCCGGGACTTTTCCACGATATTCTCTCAAAATTATCTGGGAAGTTCGGACTATCCATTCCCCTTTGGTTTTCCATAGACCAACACCATTGTTTCTTAAAAACTCTTGCATTTCTTCTACGGATGTATTGGCAATGTTTTCAATATTCTTGTATTTTTTGAAGAGCATCTCCCATACCTTGTTTGTAACCTCATCTCTCATTCTTTGCGAGATTATACAGTGAATGAGTGTTTTATAGGGATCTCCAATTAGGAGTTTTTCTCTTTGATAGTGATTTATCAGGCGTTTCACTATCTCTTGGGCTCTCCTTTTCTTCTCTTCCCAGTTTTCTTCAAAGGTGAATAATTGTGAGTTTTTTACCGCCATTATGGATCACCGCTATAATTCCATTTGAGATTTTGATCTCCTTGAGATTCTCGAACTCTTGATTAAAAATTTTATGTCCTTTTTGGTTTAAAATTAGAATACCATTTTCGAAAATTATTACAATGCCTTTTTCAAATATATACACCTCTTGGATTTCTTCATCAAAGTCAAGGGTTAAGCTGAATATTTCTCTTTCAGTAAGTTCTATTCTAGTACCTTCGGTTATCTTCGTGACTTTTGGTTCACTGTAGATCACTTTAAATGGAAGAGGCTTCCCTAGGAGGTCTATTTCTATATTGCTCCCTTCCTTAATCTCTTTTCCCATAAGTTTTGCTTTTATAATTTCAATGAAATCTGGAGTTAGAGGAGTATCGAAAAGAGGTTTTAACACAACCTTCATTTCATTCACCTACTTTTTCTTCTCTTTTCTTGTAATAAGATTTTTGAACCACAACATTTATAACCGATATGTCGTTAGACATATCTGGTGATGTATGTGGAAAGACCAAAATATAAGGGTCGTCTTAAGTTGCTTATCCTCCACTTACTGGAGGAGAGTCCACATCATGGTTACGGAATAATGTCAGAACTCGAAAGTCGATATGGGATCCCAAGTCCAAGCGCTGGATCTATATATCCAATTTTGTCAAGTTTGAAAAAACAAAACCTGATTGAAGTGGCTGGAGAAGGCAGACGAGAAAAAAAATTCTACCAAATAACAGATAAAGGGAGAGAATATCTTAAGAGCCACAGAGAAGAGGTTGAGGAGACTATTAAAATGATAGAATCATTTAGAGAATTTGGGAATTTGGGAGGGAATAAACTCAAAGAAGCAATTAAGGAAGTTTTTATGGCCCTTCCATCACTCACAGAGGAACAAAAAAAAGCACTTTCAGATGAGATTGAGGAATTTACGAGGAAAATCAGATTAATAATCTTAGGGGGGAAGTGAAATGTATGCTATTGAAGTTGAAAATTTGGTAAAGAAATATGGAGATTTTGAAGCTGTTAAGGGTATCTCATTCAAAGTAAATAAGGGAGAGATATTTGCATTTTTGGGCCCCAATGGGGCAGGTAAGACTACTACTGTTCATGTACTTACCACTCTCCTTAGATTAACCTCTGGAAAAGCCACTGTAGCAGGGCACGATGTTGTAAAGGAGCCAATGGAGGTTAGGAAAAAGATTGGCATTGTATTTCAAGATCCTAGCTTGGATAGGGAGTTGACGGCTTATGAGAACATGTATATTCATGGAAGAATTTATGGTTTAACTGGAAATAAACTGGAAGAAAAGATAGAAAGGCTCCTTAAATTTGTTGAATTATGGGAGTTCAAAGATAAACCCGTAAAGACGTTCAGTGGAGGTATGCAGAGGAGGCTCGAGATAGCACGTTCACTTCTTCATGAGCCAGAAATCCTATTCTTAGACGAGCCTACAATAGGTCTTGATCCTCAAACAAGGGCTCACATCTGGGATTACATCAAAGCAATGAAAGAAGAACACAACATGACGATTTTCCTAACCACACATTATATGGATGAGGCCGAGCAGCTAGCAGACAGAATTGCTATAATTGATCATGGTAAGATAATTGCAGAAGGAACGGCCAATGAGTTGAAAAAATTAGTTGGTAATGATGTAGTGTATCTTAAACTTGAAGCTCCGGAAGAAGTTAAATGCCTAAAAGCGGAGTTTATCAAGGGTTGTAAAATTCTAGCTGACGGAAAGGTGCAATTAGAAGTGGAAAATGCTGCAGAAGCTCTCCCAAAGCTCTTTACTTTGGTCCAGCACTTAGGAGTTAAAATTCTTGAGGTTACCTATCACAGGCCTACGCTTAATGATGTTTTCCTACACTTAACTGGAAGAGAGATAAGAGAAGAAAGTGGAGAAAATCCATTCAAGAGAATAGTTCGCATGAGGATGAGAAGGTGATGAAAATGAGGGCGTTTATCACTATGATTTACAGGCAGACAAAGCGCTTTTTTAGAGCAAGGTCAAGAGTAATGGGAATGATAATAAATCCTCTGATCTGGTTAGTGTTTTTTGGTCTTGGGTGGAGTAAAGTTTTCAACAATCCCATGGCTAGAACTATATTTGGAGGGGTTGATTATCTCACTTTCCTAGCACCAGGTATATTTGCCATGACCATATTCAATCAGAGTTTTGTGAGTGGTGTAAGCGTTATATGGGACAAGCAATTTGGCTTTTTAAAGGAGGTGCTGGTAGCACCAGCTTCAAGAAAAGAAACTATTCTAGGGAGATTAACGGGAGATTCACTCCTCACAACAGTCCAAGGCCTTATAATACTCCTATTGACATTCCTATTGGCAGAAAATCTTAAAATTTCCGGAATAATCCCTGCCCTTTTAATAGGCTTTCTGTTGGCTATAGCGTTCTCTGGGTTTGGAACAAGTCTGGCCCTCAAAATGGAAAGTATGGAAGGATTCCAGATGATAATGATGGTTCTAATGTTGCCACTCACGTTCCTCAGCGGGGCCATATATCCAATAGAAGCTATGCCAAGCTGGATGAAGGCTTTGGCTTATATAAACCCACTAACCTATGCGGTGGATGGAGCTCGCTATTATCTCGTAGGAGCAAATGTTACCAAGTTTTCCATAACAATTGACTGGGCAGTGTTGAGTCTCCTTGCAGTTGTATTGGTCGGTCTTGCCATGGTGGAATTTGAAAAAGCAACTATTGATTGAGCTCTTTTTTATTTTTGAATTTTTCGTAACTTATTTTCAAGGCCTGTAATACTGGAAGTGATTGTCCAGCAAAAAATGTCAACATAGCTCCTCCGCCCGTGCTTATATGAGAAATTCCTTTTATGTTGTATTGATATATGCTGGCTATGCTATGTCCCCCTCCCACTATAGAAAATGCTTTGCTCTCTCCTATTGCTTTAAATACTTCTATTGTGCCTTTAGCAAATTCTTCAATCTCAAATACTCCCATTGGGCCGTTGGCCACTATTATACTTGCTTCTTTTAGGATCTCGCTATACTTTTCTATTGTTCTGCTTCCAATGTCCAAAATTGGCCTTTCATCAAATATCCATTTTTTGTCACTTAGCAGGTCTATTTCTACTCTCTCTCCTTTGTATTCAACGGCAAAATCTACGGGGGTTCTTATATATGGATAAAATTCATTTAAAATACTTTCTGCTCGATCTACAAGTTTTATTAATCCCCTTTCACCTAGAAAGCTAATATTGGCATTCCCTAAGTCAAATCCTTTAGCGAGAGTGAATATGTGTCCCACTAAACCTCCAGTTAAAATTAGATCTGCCTTCTCATTTCTTAGCACGTTCTCTACAACGTTTAAGGAGTCTTCTACCTTGGCACCTCCAAGTACGTAGATTTTAGGTCTTTCTAGGCTTTCATAGGCCCTTGTTAGGGCTTTTATTTCTTTTTCCATTAGAAAACCGGAGATCATGGGCCTCATTCTTGCAAATCCAACTAATGAAGGTTGAGATCGGTGAGCAGCAGCGAACGCCTCGTTTACAACATAGTCAATTAAGGGAGATAATTTTCTAACAAAATGTGTTCTCTCGCAATATTCCAGTGGTTTTTGTTTTGTTTCTTCTGCTGCAAATCTAAGGTTTTCGAGCATTAAAACTTCACTGGTCTTTAGGGCCTTTATGGCGTCTCTTGCACATTTTCCAAAAATATCATCCACGTATTTTACTTTCACACCTAGGAGAGAACTCAAAATTTCAGCATGTTGCTCTGTGGTCAAATAATCTTCCTCATAGGGTTTGCTTTGGTGAGTACCAATTACCACTTTTGCTTTATGCTCTAGCAAATATCGTATGGTATGCAGCACGGCTCTAAATCTGGCATCACTGATGATTTTCCCATCTTTTACAGGGGAATTAAGGTCTGCTCTAAGAAAAATGACTTTATCATGGTAATTGAAGTCTGATAGCCTGAACATGATCTCACCTGATTTTTGTAAATTTTGAGAAGTTAAAAGGTTATTCTAAACACTTATGGTGGTAATTTATTATATGAAAGCTTTGTCCTTCAGACGGGGGGAAGGTGATTAGCTAAGATATGAGAGAAGTGCATGCCAAAAGGAATTTATATTATAACTACCTAACTTTTGTTAACTATGGAGAATAATCGGATGTGATATCATGGAGTGGAGTTTAGAAATTTTACAAGAGGCCTCTCGGGAAATTCTAGTTGAAGCTTTGACAAATTTACTTGATCAAATGGGGTTTAACAATGTAGAAAAAATTGAGAACCCAGAAGAGTGGGGTGTAGAAATCTTGGCCCTCAGGGATGATCCCATTGCAGGGTTTGAGAAATATGTAGTGAAGATTAAGCATGAAGCTTTAGCCTCTTCTCAGGATATTGAATCATTTGGCGAGGCAATAATGAGATCTAAGGCGGATAAAGGGATATTTCTGGCAATACACGGGTTCACTAAAGACGCAAAACTTCTTGTGGGAAAAGAGTACAAGGGGAGGATGATTATATGGGATGGTGAAAAGTTTGTTGAGGAATTAAATGGGAGAGAAGTGCCAGTAAGTAAAGAGCTACTCGAAAAAATTGAGAGAAAAAGAGAGCAAGAAAAACTAGAAGAGAGACGGAAGGGGGCTTTGAAGGTAACCAAATTAGATGCTCCGCTTCTATACTCCTTTTCTGCTGATAAGGTCTTTGATCAAATATCTTCTTTACTTGAAAGGAAATATAAGATAAAAAAAGAGGACATTCTCTTGAAGAAGTTAACTTTAGAGGTTTTGGCAGCATATATCTTTTCTTGGTCCTCTCAGATGGATGAGAACATGAAAGATAAGGCTTTAGTTCCATCTAGAGATGGGATATTACCCTTTGTGAGTAAGAATGATGAATTGGAGAAAAGAGTCTCTAAAGCACTTCTGGGGAGCGGTTCTGCCATTAAGGCAAGTGAGGTAAGGGTTGTTGAACCATTAACACCAAGTGAGGCAGTCTTACTTGTTAAATCAAAACTTGCAGAGGATTTAAAAGTCTCTCAAAGTAGCATCATACTGCATTCCCGGAAAAAGATATATATTCCTCAAAAAGCGATGTTGGATTTGCAAGTTGGGGTAAATTTCGCAAAGGGAAGAGTAGATCTCAAGAACAAAGAAGCTACTCTTGAAATAGAACCTCTTCCCAAGGGGAAACTAATTGAGATTGCCAGAGAAGAATGTAGAAACTTGCTTGGTGAGGATCTTGAGAATATCTCACTTAACATAAAGGATAATGTTGCTATAATAAACGGCCAGGTTAGCAGGTTCCTTTTTGGGGCAGCTGTTCATATATACAGCGGGAGAGTTTTAAAGAAAAAATCAAAGATGAAGAAAGATGCAATCCTTTCTGAGGTTTCTGATAGATATCCTGGGGGAAAAGTCATTTCTTTTACTGAAAAAGAGGGTAAAGCAATAATTGACGTATTAACTCCAGAAGGTATTGTGATTTTGGAATTTAATTTGGAAAATGGAGAGTATAATATTAAGGCGGAACTCTTACATCCATACAATCTTGCAAAAACTGGAAAAGACCTTATTGAAAGCAATTTTGATATAAAACATCTTAAGCTTGGTGACTTTAAGGTTATTAACCACAGAGACATAGAGTTGGTTCTAGAAAGCGAGGATGGGAAAGTTCTGTTAAAAGCTGATGGTAAAAGTGGGGATATCATGGATTATTTTGTCGAGATTAGTCCGCAAAAAGCCAGAAAAATAATCTTGGAAAAATACTCTGGATGGCGAATAAAGGAAATAGAAGAGTTAAGGGATAATTATAAAGCAGAATTAGAGAATGACAGACTCCTATTGAGAATTTCTCTTAGTAAAGATGGAAAGATACTGGAAGAGACTGATAAGCATCTAAAAGAGGAAGTTGCAAGGGAAATTGCAGAAAAATTCTTGGATGAGAAGGGCATAAGTGCGGAAATTAAAGAAATAAAGCTTGATACCAACTGGTGGGTTAGGTTTGCAGGTGAGGAAAGAGTTGGGAAGATTCTCATAGAAAGGATCTCTGGAAGAGTTTTAAAGAGTGAAATTTTCCTGACAGAAGCTGTGATTGAGGAGATGTATCAAAAACACGTACTGGAGAAGTTTAATGATAAAAATCTGAAAACAGAAACTATAATAGTTCACAAAGAAAAGGGATATGCAACTATAAAACTCTCTGGGGATGAGGCTTTTTATTATGCAAAACTTGATCTAAGAACAGGAAAATTATTGGAGGAAGATACAGTACCCAACAAGGGTTTAATGGCAAAAATAAAGAAATTGCAGTTGGATGCAAAATATAAATAGGTGATCAAGTCATTAAAAGGCTCTCAATGAGCTTTATGGCTTCTACTATTTTTGTTTCTGGGATTTCTTCTTCCGGTAATTCTAGATTAATCACGAGTCTCTCCTCTTGTCTTTCGTCATCTAGGCCGTATACTTCAAGTTCTTCGATATCCACATCTTCGAAAAAATTCTCTATTTCTGGCCCTATGACTTTTTTGTCATTCCCATAGACTTCCACTCTTATCAGATCATCTTTGGATGAGGCCATAACTGCTATTTCATAATCTCCAATTTTCTTTGTGAATTTTATCATATTGCCATACCCTAAAACTTCTTCATTAAAACCAAGTTTTTTCATAACACTCCTCATTCTCTCAATCTTAGCTTTTATCCTGTTTAACAGTCTATCTCTCAACTTATAACTCTCTTCCAAGGCCCTTTTTATACCTTCACTCGCCTTTTCAACCTCTCCTTCCCATATTCCAATCAGTTTTATACCAGAAGAAGTTGGCCGGAGCTCAATCTTCAAATTTTCTATATCAAAATCCTTTAAATCTTCAATTCTAAGCTCGCTAATACTAAGGATATCAAATTCGATTCGAACTAGATTCCCAAAGGCTTTTCCTCTAAATTTCAAAGGGCATCACCCTAAGAAGGGGAAGTTGAGGGGGTTTAAAAACCCTTCTATGTAATAGAAGAAAAGAGTACAAAAAATAAAGAATTCATTTCTTCTTCCTATGGACTATTAGAGGCAATAATGCAAGACTTATAATTGCTGCAGGCCCACATACGCCTCCAGACTCTGTTGGTGTGGAAGGTGAAGTAGGAGTTTCTGTTGTTGAAGAAGTCGTTTCCGGTGAGGGTGTTGTTGAAGGGCTGGAAGTAGTTGATGAGGATGTTGGACTTTCAGTTGTACTTGAAGTTGTGGAAGTTTCTATTTCTCCAACGGTCATTTCGGAAGTTGCTTTGTTCCCATAGAAATCAACTGCAATCGCTCTAATCACATAACCATCGGCATCCACTCCTGGGATCTCGGCCATAAAGTACTCTGCTTGTCCTCCACTGGTTTGAACTGCTGGATATTTCGTAACAACCCCATTTGCTTCAATTTCTACATAAATATCCTTGACTCCTAAGTTGTCTTTTACGCTGATAAAAACTTTAAATGGTTTTCCTTTTGTGGGTTTGGATGGAGTAAGGTATGGGATATCTATTTGGGGCTTCTCTGTATCTTTCCCCTTGCTTATAACGAGTTGGGATATTCCTTTGGGCACGGTGATTTCAAAGAGTTCATATGTTTTGTCTCCTATTTTTCTCTCTCCAAGAAGCTTGTATGTGATGTTTGTCACACTTGCGTCAACTTGAGCCCCATCTGGGATTTCAATGGCAAATTTTCCACTTTCTTCTCCCAATAAGTTAATGAATTTTACAGCACTGCCGAAATCAGTTGCCCACCGGAATGTTATGAATTCTTGTGGGACTGGAAGAGAGATGAAGTCGTTGAAGAGGGTTCCAAACATCTTTTCCACTTCGGGGAGTTTAACATTTCCGTTCTCGTCTATCTCTACTATATTGGATCCGTACCATGTTGGACTGTAGTTCGGTTGTGATGGTGGGTTAGTTTCTTTATCTGGGGCTCCTGTGGTTGTTGATGTTACAAACCAGTGCTCATTACCGTTCTTGTCCACGTAAATGTGGAGCTTGTCGTGGTGAATATGGCCACTCATGATTAGTTTGATGTTATACTTCTCCACATCCTGAAGGAACCTTCTTGCTATATCTAGGAATTCTTGGTTTCTTCCGAACCAGTAATAGCTACCATATTGTATCATTTCTTGCCAATCTTCGTCATCGAATGCTGAAACACCCTCAATTCTACCCCCGATCCATCCTTGTGGGGCAGAATACCAATATGGGTGGTGGACAATTACTATTGGGATTTTATCAGGGTGTTCCTCAAGAATGTTTTCCATCCATTCAAGCTGTTTCACATAAGGATGGGCTTCCTCCCCGTGGGAGTCCAGAGCTATGATGATAAACTTTCCAATAACTATGTAGTAGTCCGTAGGCCCTATAAGTCTGGAATAATAATTAGGTGGATCATCATGGTTTCCTTTTACAATTATCATGGGCCTTCCGGCTGCAGCTGTTCTGGAGATTATATCGAGCATCAGTTTGTATCCTTTGCTATCTCCGGCAGTATCTACCACATCACCTGTGTTTATTGTAACATCAACTCTATTATCCATGGCCCAGTATGTGTAAGCACTATCTGTGGCAACGTAGCTGTGAAGCGGGACTATTATACCTCCATCGCATAATTCTTGGATTTTTTTCATGTCTTTCTGGAAGTATTCTCCACAAACATAACCAAATTTAGTACCGCTGGTAATATGACTATCGCTTACGTGTGCTATTCTAAGCACCTTTGGGTATTCCTTGAGAACCCAAACACCGTTGGGGATGATAACCTCTCCTTTACTTGACTTAACTTGAAGGAAATAGACATCTGGAACAACATTTTTAGGTATTTTGGCTTTTATTGTGCCATCTTTTTGCAGGATTTCAAGTTTATATGGGCCGTTCATCACCGAAACAATTGAAAGCTCTGTAATATCAACGCCTTCTTGAGGTTGTATCTCTATAGTCTCTCCGGGGAGGCCAATAGCTGGAGCTCCTGGCATTGGTATTTTTAGAATATCTCCTGGGAATGCTTCTGCACTTACTTGGTTTATATTAACTAGGGAGAGTGTTAGAATAGCTAACAAAAAAGCAAGTGCTCTCTTCATAATATCACCAAAATAATAGGGAACTTCAAACATTAAAAGATTGTTGTTTGAAATAATTCAAGGATTCCATCTTAAAGCTGCTGTAGCAAACCCCATAATCTTTTCTGCAAGTTTATTTTTGCCTCCAAGTCGTTTGTAGGTTCTATATTCAACCCATATCTTTGAATATATATTTTGAGCTTCCTTCACGTTTAGTTTTCTTGTTGCCACATACAGTCTAGTGAGGTTTATTGCCATCTCAAGAAGGTAAAAATCTGCTCTACTAAGAGGGGGATTGGAGACTGGGAACACCTCGATTCTTGAAGGGATTAGTGAACATCTTAGGACTCGAGCTTCTCCAAGACTGTCTTTTATCAACTCCTCTTGGAATTCTATTTTTCCTTCTATGTTAGGCAAGTTCTTTATTTTCTTTAAAGGAATTGTTTTGGAATCCTCCCATTCTAATTCACAGGGCAAGTTAAGAGCAGTTCTTACTAATATATCCACATCCCAAGTTATATGCAGTACGCCATAAGGGTGTTCTCTTATATCTTTGGCACTTTTTCCTTCAAATAGTTTAAAATGGAATTTGTTTCCTTTTTTAACAATACCCACTGGGGTGACATTGGATTTTGTGACTAAAAGAAGTTCATACACTTTGCCTTCTTCAAACATTTCCATTCTAAAACCTCCAATAAAAGGAGAAAAACTAGAGAGTTTTGGGAAGTACAAGGATGTCTTCTCTCTCTATGTAGAAGGTGACATCTCCCTGAGGTCTTAGGCCTATGACGTCCCTATCATTTATTGTTCTAGCTATTATTCTCCTCTCTCCAAACAGTCCAACGACCTCAATGAAAAAGCCATAGTACTCTATTAAATCCACTTTTCCAGTTATTGAAACAGCGTTTTTGACGGGGTGCAGGCTAATCCGTTCTGGTCTTATGACCACCGCAACTTTATCGTTTTCTCCGGTGTAAGTCAGTCCTCCCAGCCTAAATCCTTCAAACTCAACTGTCACTTTGTCTCCCTCTCGTTCCACGACTTCTGCGGGAATTACGTTGGTTTTACCCATGAAAGCTGCCACAAATTCAGTTTTTGGCTGCTCGTATATTTCTTTTGGTGTTCCTACTTGCTCTATTTGTCCGATATTCATCACTGCTACTCTATCACTTATTGCCATGGCCTCTTCTTGGTCGTGGGTAACGTAGATAACCGTGATTCCGAGTTCTCGTTGTATCCTTCTTATTTCAGATCTCATTTCAAGTCTAAGCTTTGCATCCAAGTTTGAGAGAGGCTCGTCCAGTAGAAGTAGTTTTGGCTCGACTACAAGAGCCCTGGCAATAGCAACCCTCTGCTGTTGTCCACCACTGAGCTGAGTTGGATATCTATCTTCATATCCTTCCAGCTTAACAAGTTCAAGAGCCCATTTTACTTTTCTCTCAATCTCTTGCTTTGGAAGTTTTTTTACTTTTAGACCATAAGCCACGTTGTCATAAACGGTCATATGGGGCCATAGAGCATAGTTTTGGAAAACTAGTACTGCTCCTCTTTCACTTGAACTTTTATATGTCACATCGTCGTCATCAAAATATAAACGTCCACTATCAGCAAAGTCTAGGCCAGCTATGATTCTTAAGGTTGTTGATTTCCCACACCCACTTGGACCGAGGAGAGTGAAAAGTTCTCCATCTTTTACGTGTAGATTAATGCCTTTTAACGCTACAGTCTCCCCAAATGTTTTTACTATGTCTTCAAGTTTAACCTCGACCATTTTCTCACCTCATGTTAATCCAATGAATGAATATCTTTGTTTTGTGATAACATTAACAACCACAATTGCAGTTATCTGTACAACTATTAATAAAACTCCCAATGCTGCAGCAAGGTTTATACTACCTGCCGCTGACATTAGGACTTCTTTCATAAATGCTGTTATTGGGGCCTGCTCCATGTTTATTGAACCCAGTGTTATCCCTACGCTTGTTTCGCTCATGGAATAAACAAAACTAAGCATGCTCCCACCAAAGACGTTTAGGGAAATTAGAGGCATTAGTATTCCAGTGATAGTTCTCCATCTTGAAGCACCTAGATTTATCGATGATTCTTCAAGGGATACATGAACCTGCTGCAAGCCGGCATAGACAGATCTAGCTGCGAATGGTAGTCTTCTTATGGAATAAGCAAGTATCAAGACCAAAGCAGGATTGAACCCGTAGAGGGATGTTGGGTTTAATGGTGAGTTCTCTGGAGTAATTACCGAGAAGAAGTAGAAGTACCCCATTGCCACGACTATTCCTGGTACTGCAATTGGGAGTATCACGATACTTTCTAGTACTGGGCTTAAGGCTCCTTTGAATCTACTACTGGCATAAGAGGAGGTTATTGACAAGATAACTATTAGAAACACTGCAGCTCCTGAGTAGGTTAAGCTGTTCACGATGAATCTTCTCACATCAGGATTTAAGATCATCTCTTTTATGTAATCTATGGTGAATCCTTGGGGCAGCACTGTAGTGGTCCATCTTTCAGAGAAGGCAAGCATAATAACGCCTAGCTGTGGGAAAATCGTGATTAGTAAAGCAGGTAGGAGAACTAAGTAAATTAAAAGAGCTTGCCATGCTTTTGGATCACTTACTCTTGGTTTCCATCTTCCACCTTTGCTAAGCATTGCATATTGCCTTAGGCTTACGTATTTTCTAATCCCGAGGAATGCTATTATGGCCAGTGTGAGCATTATTATTGAAAGGGCAGCTATTTCTGGACTTCTCTCTCCTAGGCCGTAGATGAACTTGCTAAATATCTGGTATGACATAAGTTTTTTAGCTAATGGATCAGCGTGGAAGACTACTGGAGCCGCTAGATCCTCAAGACTGAATATGAATACCAAAGTAGCACCTGCGGCGATTCCTGGCAGGGCCAGTGGGAAAGTAACAGTTCTGAAGAGTCGGAAACTCTTGCTTCCTAAGTTTTCAGCTTGTTCTTCTAAAGTTGGATCGATATTGATGAAGCTTGCATAGGCATTTAAATAAACTATTGGGTAATATGCCATTGATTGGGCCAGTACAACTCCGGCTAATCCATCTATTTTAATTCTGAAGGGAAGCACGTGAAGAATTTCATGGAAGATATAGTTTATTAGCCCAAACTCACTGAACATTTGTTTTATAACATATGCGTTCACAAAGGGGGTTACTAAAAGTGGGATAAAAAGGGCAATTCTAAACAGGTTTTTCCCTTTAAAATTATACCTTGCCATTACAAAGGCAAAGGCAGTTCCTAAGATTGCAGTAAAGAGTGTTACTAGTGCCGCAACAACAAGGGAATTAAGAACAACACCAAAATCAAGCCCTCTGATTAAATATAAACTCTCACCACTTGCGGTTGTTAACTTTTGAGCAAAATCCCCATGTGGAGGGAATTGAATATAATAAGAATCCATCAATATGCTTTTGAACCAATGAAAAGAGATGTTTCCATCATATGTAAATGCAATTAACAACATGGAAATCACAGGAACTATCAAAAACATCACTAAGTAGAGTAGTGGAAAAAGATAAGAAAAGGCAACAAGGGGCTCAAAAAGGGGAGTCCCAAAGACTCTTTCCCACCATTTGCTAACCTTCATCCTTGCACCTCCGCGAGGACACTTTGGTATTTTTGTCTTGCAGCATCTCTCCATATTTGCATTAAGGTATCTCTAAACGCAGGATCTTCAAGTTTGTCATTTATCTTCTTTGCATACTCTATTGTTAAAGTCACTGTATTTCCAGTATCTGGATCTTTAAACTTGATTGGTTCTAAAAGTTTTGCTTTGAGTTCATTGTACTTGCTTTCGCTTATTTTTCCCTCCTTATATGCTTTCACAAGGGCTGTCCAAGCCCTGTGGAGCTCTTGATTTGCATCCACAAGTGTTGCCTTGAAGTAAAACTGCATAGCGTTTGCAGTTACTAAGGCTTCATTGTCATCGAAGTCTATACCTTGTGTCTTAAGTGCACTTTCATAGGCCTTCTTTAAATCAGGCCTATTTTGGCCTTCGGGGGTATTAAAGACATTGGGATTAACGGGAAGCCTATTTATTCGTTCATCTAACCATATCTTTTGCCCTTCAGTAAGAACCCAGTAAATAAATGCTTGGGCAGCTTCTTTGTGTTGTGACTTCACGAGAACGGCTATAGGGTCACCATTTATTATACTCTGTCCTTTTGGAATGATATATTCACAGGAGGGGTTGCTTTTCATTGCAATGTATCCGTAAAAGTCGATTGTGTTTCCAACGCCTATGTCTCCGCCAATTACGGCCTCTCTAACGGCATCACTAGCATCATAGATCTTTGAGTTAGCAGCAATTAGGGTGAGGATCTTCCACCCTTCCTCCCATCCAAAAGCCTGAAGGATTATCTGATAAATCCTTGTGTTTGAAGTGCTTCTCGTTGGGTCAGCAATTCCCACTTGAGGTGGATCCATTGCGAAGGTCTCGCTAGCAAGCTCCTCCCATCTCTGAGGAACTGGGAGATTCCATCTTTTTAGAACGTCATGATTTACAGTGAACCCAAAGGATGACAATGCAGCAGCTATCCAGTAAATCTTTCCATCGTCACCTTTCCTTATCATTGGCATTCCAGCAATTGTTTCTTGGATTTGGTTCCCAATTAGACCCAGAACTTTTTGGTCTTCTATGGGTACTAGGTAATTGTTCCTGAAGAGATTATCAAATAGTGTTGGACCTCCACCCCATCCCACATCGGCTCCTTTTTCTATGTAAGATGGCCAAAGGGATTCTGGGATTGGTATAAACCTTATATCTTTGATATTGTATTGTTTTGCTATATCACTTTGAAGAAATGCCTTTTTTGCTATTGTTTGGATTGTAACATCATGTCGTGTAAGAACAACTAAAGTTATTGGGCCAGTGGGAGTTGGGGAGGATGTAGAAGAGGTAGTTTGAGTGGAGGACTGTGCAGAAGTCGTTGTAGTCTCTGTTTTACTGGAAGTGGTGGATGGTGTGGAAGTAGATTCTCCACCAATGCATCCGGTGGCTAACACGCTTCCAATTAAAAGTAAAAGGATTATGAAACCATTTATCTTCTTCATATCTTCTCACCCGTCTAATGCTCTCCAGCCGGTTTTTAAATTTTACCACAAAAACAATAAAACTAGAGAAAGAGAAGGTCTTTTGATCATTTCTTCCTCTTTAGAAGTAATGGTATTAAAGTCAAACCTATCAAGGCTGCTGGACCACAAATCCCTCCTTGGACGGTTTCTGTAGTCGTCTCAGTCTTAGTCTCGGTTACGGTTTCAGTCTTAGTTTCGGTCTTTGTGGTTGTTTCAGTAACTGTAACAGTGATTGTCTCTTTTGATGCTTGTTTTAATGCCCAATTAACCATGTTTGTTACAAATGTTGGTCCGTCAAGGTCGACACCGTGGTACTGGGGTGCCCACGTAGGTTCATAGTCTCCATAGGGGCTCTCACCGCTGACAATTAGAACGCTTTGTTTTCCATTATCAAATTTGACAATCTTTGCTGCTAAAAGTGTGAATACTCCAGTATCTCCAGCCATATAAGCACTTGCAGGAGGATCAGTTGCTTCAGATATTTGAGCGTCTTGAGAGGTTTTTACTATCCTATAAACGTTTTCTGGGACATTTTCATCGATTAATTGTTGCCACTCACCGTTCTCATTAACCCATGCTACTACACCTGGCCCGTGGTATAAGACTTTTCCTTCATGCTTGAAACCATTAGTTAGCATGTCTTTATCGGGAGTCTTATCATCTGGTTGTACAAGGCCAACAACTCTGTAAGAAGCTCCAGCGTTGCTAACAGGATCTCCGACCTGGCATTGATCAAGCCTAAGTTCTGAACCAAGCTGCTCAAGAACAGAGTTAACGATATCTATAACATTGGGTCCACTTCCATAGTCACTATCTCCAGCAATCCAGAGAACTTTTCCTCCTTGGTTGAACCAGTTTACTATAGCTTGAATCTCATCTGGCTGGAATGGACTTGTGGGTTGTCCTAGGATTAGCATGTTAACGTTTGCAAGGGCATCGGAAGTTATCTTCTCTCCGAGGTGGGTTATCCCAAGAGTGTCTGCTGCTAAGGGGTCTCCAAAGTATCCCCATTGGACACTTGTGATGGTTTTGACAATTCCATGGGCTAGAGTTGCATTAGTTCCATATTCGAGAACGTCTTCTGCTAGGTATTTCTCGCTTTCTCCATGGGCCAAATCAACTGCAACTGTCGTTGCGCTGGCGAAGGCCATCCCAAAAAGACCAAATAAAACAAAAACCGAAATTAATATTGAAAGCTTTCTCATGGTGTTCACCAGAGTATTCTATAAAACTTGAAAGTTATAAAATTTTTGACCCTTCAACATTTCTGGTCATTGATGGAGAAGAGTGTCCAATGTAGAGAAAAATACTTAAAGGGTTCATGATATAGTGGAGTAAAGGTGATGCATAATGGATATTGAGAAAAAAGTAGAGCTTATCACTAGAAAACCAACCGAAGAAGTGCTTACTGTGGACAATTTGAGAGATCTTTTAGAGGTAGGGATGTCCTTACAGCATTATATAGGGTTTGAGATAAGTGGTTACATTCATCTTGGTACTGGTTTGATGGCGGGAGCTAAAATAGCCGATTTTCAAAAAGCAGGGATTAAGACAAGGGTGTATTTGGCTGACTGGCATTCATGGATAAATGACAAACTTGGTGGAGATTTGGAGGTTATCCAGAAAGTAGCTTTAGGTTACTTCAAAGAGGGTATGAAACAGAGCATTAAAGTCATGGGCGGAGATCCGGACAAAGTGGAATTTGTTCTAGCTAGTGAAATCTTGGAGAGAGGAGATTATTGGAGGACTATTATTGATATTTCAAAGAATGTTACTCTTGCAAGGATGATGCGCTCTATAACAATCATGGGAAGACAAATGGGGGAGGCAATTGACTTTGCAAAGCTTATATATCCAGCCATGCAGGTTGCAGATATCTTTTACCAGGGAGTTAATATAGCACATGCGGGAATGGATCAGAGAAAAGCTCATGTTATTGCCAGAGAAGTTGCGGAGAAGTTGAAATACCATCCACTTGTGTGGGATGGAAAAAAAGTTAAACCTGTTGCTGTGCATCACCATCTCCTTTTGGGCCTTCAGGAACCTCCAAAGTGGCCGGTTGGGGGTGAAGAAGAGTTTAAGGAAATAAAGGCCCAAATGAAGATGAGTAAAAGTAAGCCTTACTCGGCGGTATTTATCCATGATACCCCAGAGGAGATAAGAGAAAAGCTTAGAAAGGCTTTCTGTCCAGCTAAGGAGGTTAACTACAACCCGGTATTGGATTGGGCTGAACACATAATCTTTAGGGAAGAACCAGCAGAGTTTACAATTCACAGGCCGGCCAAGTTTGGAGGGGATGTAACCTACACCACTTTCGAAGAGCTCAAGAGGGACTTTGCAGAAGGAAAACTCCACCCACTTGATCTAAAGAATGCAGTTGCAGAATACCTGATAGAACTTCTTAAACCTATTAGAGAGTACTTCGAAAAGCATCCTGAACCGTTGGAGCTCATGAAAAGTGTGCAGATAACGAGATGACTCTTTTTCCCATTTTAAAATTTTGAACAGTAATGGTGCGGGGGGCGGGATTTGAACCCGCGAACCCCTACGGGACGGGACCCTGAATCCCGCGCCTTTGACCAGGCTCGGCAACCCCCGCGTGCTAGTAAATGAGTCTTGTTGGGCTTTTTAAATCTTTCTCATATAAAGAAGAGAAAGATTATTCGAGCCATATCTCTATTCTCTGAGTTCCTTTGCCTATACTTGAACGTTTGAGTTTCTTTAAATGGCCAATCTCTTTAATGTCCTTTACGTGAGTTCCTCCACAGGGTAGGATTTCAAAGTCTCTAATCTGAGTGAGTCTTTTCTTTCCTTCCCACCAGACTTTGACCTCTCCACCCTCGTCCACATATTTGTTAAATAGCTCGATTATCTTCTCTTTGTGCTGGTTAATGTTCTCAGGGTACCTTATGTCATAACGTCCCTTTTCTGGATTCATGCCGCTCCCATGTGGTTCCCATGTTCCTTTTCCAAGAACTTCATGCAGGATGTGATCTAAGAGATGCATTGCAGTATGGATTCTCATTAGCTTGTACCTTCTATCCCAGTCGAGTTTGAGCTCCACTTCATCCCCTACCCTAAACATGTCTGGGTTTTCTACAACATGCCAGATGTTTTCTTCTTCGTTTTTGTAAACATCTAAAACCTTAACTCCATTTATAGTGCCAGTGTCATGAGGTTGCCCTCCTCCAGTTGGGTAAAAGATTGTCTGGTTTAAAAGAAGGGCGTTTTCTTTAATTTGGAGGACTTTTGCAGTCGCTTCTTTTAAATAGGGGTCTTCATAGTAAAGTTTCTTCGTCATAAGTATCACCTAAAAGAAATTAGAAAAAGAGGTTAAAAAATTGTCTCTCTATCTTCTTTTCAGTATAAATACAGCTAGTCCAATGAGAATAATCGCTCCAGCTATTCCTGCTATTTGCGTGGTGGTAAGATCTAGACCTTCACTGTTTTCCGGTAGTGTATAACGAATATATGCACGAGTAACATTTCCTAAAAGCGCCTGAATGTCTTCAAATGGCGCTCCATATCTCACGGATACATTTGCAGTAATTACAATTTTGTTTCCCTCTACTAAAGTTGTCAGTGTATATTTATTCCCTTTTATTTCATTGCTTGTGTTTTGTGGAACTTCTATGATGGTGGCTGTTGAGGGCAGAATAAACTCTATTTTCAAGCTTTGATTAATGGCATTTTGGGCCCTATATCCTAGCTGGGATGGATTTAGAAGGGTTGGATCGAAGGAGTATTGGTATGTTCCATTTACTAGTTTCGTGAAGTTTTTCAGGATGTAGTTTGCCTCTATTGTTAATGGTCCTTCCTTTTCCAGACCTAAAATGGTTGCATTAGCATTCTCAACTTGAATACCCTGTGCGACCATTCCTTGGAGGTAGTTTTGGAGTATCATGTTTGTTACATTTTGGACTCCTAATAGGTTTATTTGGAGTTTCATGAGCTCTATCTGATCTTTTGGTTCAAAATATGTTTCTCTAACTAGAAGATTAGTCGTTCCATCCTCTGAAATCTCTGCTTTTAAGTATTGTTCTGTTTTTACAGGTTGATATGATTCTTCTCCTTTGTATGGTGTTTTATAGTGGATGTAGAATGCATTATATTCACCAAAAAGAGCTTTAAAACCCTCGGGAGAGAGGTTCTCTTCTAAATATAAGTCAGAAGTGATAGTTATTGTATTCCCCTCGACCTTTGAGCGTACATAGAATTTGCTTTGGTTGAATTCCCTTGTGTAGGCTTGTGGATAGTCAACAAGTTCTGCCCCTTCAGGCAGTTCAATTATAAACATATTGTGTAACTCCATCTTTTGAGGTAATCCGGTGTCTGGAATTGGCATTGTTCCATATCCTCTTGTAGGATCCACTATCACCTCCCAGTAATCATTGTAGGAGTAGTACTTGGCAAAGTTCTCAGCATAAGCTGTGAAGACTACGGTGAAGTTGTCTTCTTTAATGCTTGCTAATTTGAAAGTTTGATTCTCTGTTTTAATGCCCGCATTAGCGAGGCTTGCAATGTAATTATCAAGTTGTTCTTTTTCGAATTTTGCTATTGCCTCCTCATCACTGAGGTTGGTTTGGTTCAATATACCGGCTATTTCCTGGTTTATTCTATCCTTAGGACCTAACATTGAGGTTTTCACAGTTATTTGAGCATCTCCGTTTTGCAGTATCTTGACCTTAAGTGTGAATTCTTCTTTATAATAATCTACAGCCTCTGCATGAACGAGAGAGAGGCCCAAAAGTAGAATTATTAAAATACTTACTGCCTTTCTCATCACTATCCCCCAATTTTTTGCTCTAAAAAATCAGATGGTGGGTGAGTATTTAACTCTATCTGTTCAAAAAGTGGTCTCTTCTTTACCCTAAAGGGTGAAACATTCAAAGGAAAAAAGTAAGAAGAGAAGATCACCATTTGCTCTCGTCGAGCTCCCCTTCAGTTTTTGTAACAATTGTGGTTCCAGCCAAGTCGCCGGTGACGTTAACCATTGTCCTACCCATGTCCAAGATGGCATCAATCCCAAGAATCATTGCATAAGCTAATGCAACAGCGGTTCCAGGTTCTAAGGATAATCCTACACTTTCTAAAACCATTGCTAGCATTATTGCTCCAGCTCCGGGAACACCAGCGGTTCCAATTGAAGCCAAGACTGCTGTAAGAACTATTACTAACTGTTGGCTGAATGGTAGGGGTTGTCCAATTGCAAAGGCTATGAACATTGCACAAACACCCTGGTATAAGGCGGTTCCATCCATGTTGATTGTTGCTCCTAATGGGAGTGTGAAGGAGTAAATGCTCCTTGGCACACCCATGTTCTCTTCAGCAACTCTCATTGTTACTGGTAAAGTACCGCTTGAGCTTCTTGTAACAAATGCGGTAATCATAGCATCCCTGGCTTTGCCAAGGAACTTGATTAAGTCCAAGCCAAAGACTTTTAGGAGGATTCCATAAACTACCACTATTTGTATTATTAACCCCAAGTATACTGCAAAGGTTACTTTAGCGAGAGGCCCAACAACTTTTGGTCCGTAAACTGCCATGATGTATGCTATTAACGCAAATACACCGATGGGAGCGTACTGCATGACTCCCCTAACAATCTTGTACATTGCCTCAGCGAGACCGTCAAAGGCATTGTAGAGGGTTGTTGCGGAGTTTCTTATTCTTTCATTTTCACTGGTCATGAGGTAACTTAGTGCTATTCCCAAAATAATGGCGAAGAATATTGTTGGGAGAACTGCGCCGCTTGATAATGCTCCAAATGGGTTTTTAGGTACTATGTTCAGGAGGGTATCCACAAGGGATGGGGCCGTTGCTTCTATAGCTTTACCTTCGCCAGTGCCGAGTTCAAGCCCAAGGCCGGGCTTGAAGAGGTTGGCCATTATAAGTCCTATGAAAACTGCAAAGGCTGAGGTTATCAAGTAATAGACTACTATTTTTACACCAACTCTTCCAAGTCTTGCTGGGCTTATGCTTGCAGCACCTACGACTAGTGAAGCTAGAATTATTGGCATCACTAACATCTTTAAGAGTCTAACGAAGAGGTCTCCAAGGGGTTTTATTGCAGTAGCTGCTCCTGGGTGTCCAATACCCCCCACTATCAATCCATATACTGCACCTAAAATCAAACCTATCAATATTTTCCTCAAAATAGGATATTCCAAATAGCTTTTCAAGAGCCCCATAAGGGCCCACCTCCTTGTATTGGTGTTATATTTCAGATTTATGCCGAGAATATTTGTGCGTTATAGTATATAATCTTTTCCAAAAATCGTGGAAAAAGGAAAAAATGTTATTCAAACCTCAATGATACATCTCCATAGAGAATTTTTTCCCTTTTTCCATCCTCATGTTCAAGG